>Ga0134121_10001012_pt1 | contig 27995 bp, 22 predicted proteins | sample KB301_FD_96463 | JGI IMG/M metagenome (GOLD analysis project Ga0134121, IMG submission 96463) | Terrestrial soil microbial communities without Nitrogen fertilizer from Kellogg Biological Station, Michigan, USA - KB3-0-1 | ecosystem: Environmental > Terrestrial > Soil > Unclassified ... | reverse complement strand
CATCAAATGATGTCTGCGAAGCTGCGTTCCACGCGTCCGAAAGCATAGATCGCGTAAAGCAGGACCGCGATGGTCAGCGCCGACGCGATACCCAGGGCGGGCCAGTCAAACGGAAGTCCGAAGAGCGCGGCGCGATAACCCTCGATGATCCCCGACATGGGATTCAACATGATTAGCCAACGCCATTTTTCCGGAATCGAAGTTGAGGGAAGAATGACCGACGACACAAACAGCCACAACTGGATGAGAAACGGAAGAGCAAAGCGCACGTCGCGATACTTCACGTTCAGCGCAGACATCCACGTGCCGACCCCGAGACTGAACAGCGCCGTCAGCAGAATCAGCACCGGCAAAAACAGGATCTGCATTGTCGGCGTGACGCGGTAATAGACCATCAACAGCACGAGCATCAAAAACGCGAGGAGGAAGTCGACCAACCCCGCGAGCATCGCCGCCGCCGGAACAATCAAACGCGGAAAGTAAACTTTCGTGATCAGGTTCGCGCTGCCGACGAGACTGTTGCCGCTGGCCGTGATCGCGTTGGCGAAGAACGTCCACGGCACGAGTCCGGCGAGCGCGAAGAGTGGATACGGAATTCCCGCCGACGCGACTCCCGCGAGCCGTCCGAAGAAGATCGTGAAGATCAGCATCATGAACAGCGGTTGCAGGATGGCCCACGCCGCGCCGAGCGCCGTTTGCTTGTAACGCACCTTGACGTCGCGCCATGTCAGAAAGAAGAGCAGCTCGCGATACGCCCAGATGTCTCTGAAGCTGAGTATGGACCAACGCTTGCTCGGCTGGATGACGACGAGAGGCTCGGCCGGGAGACGAATTTCATTCATACGGGACGCCAGTATATGTTAATCCTGAAAAATCCTGTAAATCCTGTCTAACTTTTCTTCAACACCACCACATCCTGGTGATCGTTCATGCCTCTCGGCAAATACTTCATCACCTCAAAATACTTCCCAAAATTCTCGACAACGTACTTCTCGGAGTGGAACGCATTCTGATACCACGCGGGAAACAGCCCGTTTTCATAAGATCTCTGAAACACGAAATCCTTCTCGCCCACGAGCGAGCTATCGACTGTCAGTAGCAGCACACCGCCGGGCTTCGTGATGCGCCGCAGCTCCTCGAGCCAACGAAACTGGTAGTCTTCATCGAGATGTGTAAACACCGAGATCGCGTAGATGAAGTCGAAACTATCGGCTGCGTAACCAGCCGGCGGACTCGCCCCGCCGGCATTGAAGGTCGCGAAGCGCAGGTTCTGTTTGCTCCACTCGATAGCAACCGTGTCGATATCGGTGCCGTGGAATTGCGCGTCGGGCGCGAGGTCTTTCAAATGAATCAAGGTGCGTCCACAGCCACAGCCGAAATCCAGAATGCGCTCAAACTCCGGCAGGTCACGTCCTACCGAGCGCAGTGCTAGTTGAATGTCCTCGGCGCATGTCTTTCCGATGTTGATGAAGTTCTGCGCATCGGGCGAGCTGCTCACGCGATAACGAAGCTCCGCCGGCGGCAAGCTCACCGCAGCACCATTCGCTCGATCCTTCGCATCGACGTGACGAAACAACAACCAGCGATACAGACGCTTATTCCGCTGCACAGCCTTGATACTGATTGCCTGGACCGGCCCGGGCATCGCGCGCCAGAATTTAATTAGTGACTGCATAACAGAACCGAGCGCGGTAGCGCCGGGTAAAACTCCTCCATCGTGCTTTTTACCTACGTTTGACCCGGCGCTACCGCGCTCGGTTCTGTAAATTCTCGTAGAACTCGATCACCTTTGGCCGGATCAGATCGCGGCTCGCGATGCGACACACGAGCTCCAGGTTTCTTTTTGCCGCGGCATCAACGAGCGCGTCGTCAGTCATAGCGCGTGCGAGTGCCTCTGCAATCTCGTTTGGATAAAGATTGCGCGCGAACAGAACGTTCTCTTCGTTTTTCACGACTGGCAGCACCGTCTCGATCGGCGAGAGGATTGGAAATGCGCCACACGCCATCGCTTCATAAAGCGAGTTCGGGATACCGTCGATCAACGTCGGCGCCAGCATCACGCGAGCTTTCGGCAGCAACTCCAGCACTTCACTGCGCGCCACCCGCTCGCGCGGACGGCACGAACGGCGAATCTCTTCCGGCAATGACCAGTACCACATGTTCGACTCCGCGTTCATCGAAAGCATGTGAATCTCGCACGGCTGGATCTGGTTCCATATCATTTTGAGCGCTTCGAAGGTCGGCAACATCTTGCCCCAGGCCGAGTCGTAAGCCTTCGGCCAGACGATCGACCGACGAGTCGATGTTGTGCCCTGCCATTTTTGGTAGAGCGACTCGACGTCGATGCCGCCGGTTCCCGGCACGGGAGCGACCGGCGCCAGTTGTTCGTCGCGCACGCCGAGCTCACGCGCGATCCGGAAGTTGTCCGTATTGTCGCTAATTAGCTGATCACACGCGCCGAGAATCTCTACGAGTTCTTTGCGACGCTCGGGATCGAGATGCGTCAGGGCGAGATCCGATCCGCCGCGTGTTTGCAGCACCCATTTGCCGATATTCTCGAGACCAAAACGGCGTCGCACGTGAAGAAAAAACTCGCCGCCCTGCTCGATGCCGAGCGTGTGAATGATGTCCGGTTGCCACTCTTGCAAAATTTTTGCAAGCCACCGGCCGGCGAGTGACTCGACGTCGCCCATGCCGAAGGCGCGCGCTGTTTGTCGCTTCACAAAACGCTGGACGCTGTTGGCCGGATAGAGCGGCGTGCGCGTGCCGGTTTTGACGCGCGGACCGTGATAGCACGTGACGTAAGTGCGAACGGACCAACTGTCAGGCGGTGACCCGGTAGGCATTGAAAAGAGTCGCACGTTGAACTCGGCGCCCTCGAGCAGATCGATCCACGAATGGGTATGCGTGTTCTCCCCGAGGCCGATGAAAAGAATGCGCGGCCGCCCCGGAAACGGATCTGAGTTGAAGACAGGATTCACAAGATTCTTCATGATTTACATGTGCATCCTGAAAAATCTTGTAAATCCTGTCTACTAATACTGCGGGACCAGAGCTCGATCATCATCAGTAACCACGGTTGGGGCCAGTCAGTGGCGCCTGAGAGAAATTGATCGCGCACACCGGCGACCGCCTGAGCGTCGAGGAGCCCGCGATTCCTGACTGCTGTTTCAGAAAGCGTGTCGAGCAGAACGTCGCGTAGTGGACCTTTGAGCCACGACTTGAACGGCATCGAGAAGCCAGTCTTCGGGCGCATGTCGAAACCTCGCGGCAGGAGATCTTTCGCGACGTCAAGCAGGATTCGCTTTGTCCCAGCTTCGCGATAGCTGCGCGGCGAGTCGGACGACGCACGCGGATCGCCGCCTAGTTTCGCGCCGTCAGGCAGCGATAGTGCGAGATCCGCGATCACCGGATCCAAAAACGGCACACGCACTTCGAGACTGTGGGCCATCGAAGCCGCGTCGATGTCTCTGAGCAACTGGTTCGCGGTGTAACCACGCACGCACAACGCGGTGACACGCTCGATCACCGACCCGTTTAGCAGCTCATCGATCGCTGACAGATCGTGATGCGGCGAGCGTCCGGCTTGTGCCGCGCTTCTCACGTCGCGCGCCAGAAGCCTCGCGGTCCACGGCGCTTCAAACATCGGATTCGCAGCATAATAACGCACGAGAAACCCGGCATCGTCGCGCCACGTTCCGAAGCGATAACCACCACGCAGCGGCACGAGTGAATCGAGCACATGCTGGCGCGCCAGTGAAGTCAGCAGAGACTTCGCCGCCGACTTCAACGGCGCGGCCCGTCGTCGCGTCTCTTCAAACGCCATCTGCTCGAACCACGGATAACCGGCAAACAACTCATCGCCGCCCGTCCCCGAGATCGCCACCGTCACGCGTTGGCGCGCAGCGGCGGAGACAAAATAACTGTTGACGCCGTCGACCGTCGGTTGATCGAGTGCGTAAGCGATCTGCTCGATACGATCTCTGACGTCTTCACCGCGCACGACTACGCGCGAGTGATCCGTGCCGAGAAATTGCGCGGTGGTTTGCGCGTGATCGGTCTCGTCGATGTGCTCGCCTTCAGCTTCGAAGCCGACAGAAAAAGTCTTGAGTCGCTCGCCGCTCGTGTGCTTCGCCATCAATGCGACGAGCAGCGACGAATCAAGGCCGCCGGAAAGAAATGCACCGAGTGGGACGTCTGAAACCATCTGCGAGCGCACCGACTCCTCGAGCGCGTGTCTCACGGCATCAATCTGTTCTTCATAACTCTGAGCGCGTAGATCGGATCGATCGAGACCTAATGACCAGTAGCGCTCGACTCGCGGTTCCTGTCCCGCGGTAACGATGAGGCGATGAGCGGGCAGAAGCATCTTCACGCCGCGCAGGATCGTGTGTGGCTGAATGATCGCGCCGTGCGTCAGTAACAAGCGAAGAGCGACTGGATCGATTTCCGGTTCGACGAGTCCACTCGCGAGTAGCGCTTTGATCTCTGACGCGAAGATCAGTTGATTACGGACAGTCGTGTAAAGCAGCGGTTTGATGCCGAGTTGATCGCGGGCGAGCAGCAATCGTCCGTGGCGCCTATCGTGAATCGCGAGCGCAAACATGCCGCGCATTCGCAAAAGGAAGTCGTCGCCGTAATGCTCGTACATGCGCAAGACGACTTCGGTATCGGAGGTTGAGCGAAACGTGTAGCCGAGCTTTTCGAGGAGGACGCGCTCTTCGCGGAAGTTGTAGAGCTCGCCGTTGTAGACGATTGCGATCTGATCGTCGGGCGAGGTCATTGGCTGGTGTCCGGCGTGGCTGACGTCGATGATCGCCAGCCGCGTCATGCCGAGCGTCACGCGTTCGTCTTCAAGCACGCCGCTGTCGTCAGGGCCACGATGATGCATCGCCCTAATCATCGCGCGCACATCTGCACGACCCTCACCCCAAACTCCGCAGATCCCACACATAAGCTGAGGGTTAAAATAGGTTTTCTCGCGCAGCGGCGCAACGGCGCAACGGAAGAATTTATTGCTTTCCGTTGCACCGCTGCGCGAGAAATCTCTTTTTGACCGCCTAACTAGCTCGGGCTTCGACGCCGTTGCCGCCGCGCCAGACTTGTACGCGCGAGAAGCCACAGGCGCGCAGCGACCGCTCGATCTGCGCTTCCGATCGAAGATGTTTGTAGTAGTCCGTCAAGGTGTCGTGCGTGTCGAGGATGGCCCACTCCGCGAGCAAATCGGGCGTGATCGAGAAGACGCCGTAATAGTCGACGAGCGGCGAGTGTTTCGCGAGCCAGCGCCGGACGCGCCACACGCCGCGACGATTGTTCCACGTCAGTCGATGAATCGGAACTAACACGTGAGCGAGTGTCAACGCTAACCGGTGCGCGACGCGCGGCGGCAGTTTCAGCAACAACTTTCTGGTGAGCGCGCGCGAACGCGTCAAAGGGTAATCGGGTGGATAGTGATCGATTGCGAGCGTCCCGCCGGGGCGAACGTAACGCGCGAGCGCCGCAATCGTTTGCTCGGGTGACGGCGTGTGTTGAATCACGCCGAGACAGACGACGAAGTCGAACGATTGTGGCGCGACTGGAAGCTCGAGCGCATTAGCCTGGCAGACGAAATAGTCGGCGCTGAGCTGGTGACAGTTTTCATAGTTTGCTTCGACCGCTGATGAAAGATCGCAGGCGAAGACGCGCGCGCCTGTTTTGAGCATGACTTCCGTGAAGCGGCCCGCGCCGCAGCCGACTTCGAGCACGCTCTTGCCTTTGATAACGTCGAGCGAGCCGCCGAGACAACGTTGCAGGCGATCTCGTGAGATCGTGGTGCCGGTGTGTGAGTCGAGCTGGGTTTTGCGGAATTTGTTCCACTGGCGACCGAAGGCATTGGCGTAGTTCTCGGAGCTGACGAAGCGTGGGATCGCATTAACGATAGGGATGATGCAGCCGTTGGGGCAGGTGAGATCAGAGGAAGATACCTTGAGGGGTTGGTGGTGGTTTAGGCAGCGTAATTCCGGTGGGAGGTTCATCTTCGAAATCAGTTAGACAGGATGACAGGATTTTCAGGATTTACAGGATGAGCTCGTTGCAGTTGAGTGTAGAGCGACAGCAGATCGTCGACGTGTTTTTGAATGCCCATGTTTGCTTTGCAGTAATCGACGCCACGCGCGCCGATGGCGGCGCCGCGATCGGGTGCTGAAAGAATTTGGCACGTTGCGGCGGCGAGTGCAGCGGCGTTGAAGTTGGGCACGAGTATGCCGTGGCCGAGCTTTGCGATCAGATCCGTCTCAGGGCAGGTGTCGAAGCCGGTGGCCGGCAAGCCCATCGCGATCGCCTGACGGCTGGAGATGTTTTCACCTTCCATCGTCGTCGTGCGCAGGTAGATGTCTGCGGCGGCGTAGTACGGCAGCGGTTGTGAATCGAAGCCGATCAGATGCGCGTGCTCTGCAACGCCGAGCTCTGCGATTCGTTGTTCCAGCTCGCGACGCTGATCGCCTTCGCCGAGCACAAGCCAATGCAGGTTCGGAAGCTGTTCGAGCATCAATGGCAGGGCTTCGAGTGCGTACGCGTGGCCCTTACTCGGATCGAATCTACCGACAGAAAGCGCGATGATCGCGTCTTCCGGAATTTGTAACTTGCGGCGAACCTCGCGTCGATGTCGATCACGTTCCGATCTCACGGCTGCAATCGCGTCGAGATCCAATGTGCCGTCTATCAACAGGAGTTTTTCCGCGGGGACGCCGATGCTGAGGAGCTCGTTGCGGTAACCGGCGTCGAGTGCGAAGCGATCAACGTGTCGATGGAAGCGGCGGTAGCGATTCACGAGAAAGCCGGTTCCCTGCGCTTCCATCTGTGAGAACAATGCGGGAACGATGTGTACGGTCGGACGCGGAAACAACAAACCGAATTTGAAGCTGTAAAAGCCGTGCGTATGGACCACGTCAGGTTTGAAGCGCAGGTACTCCGCGGGCACGCTCACCATCGACCGCAGATGCACCGCGGCGTGCTTCAACTCTCGCCAGATGGAAAAGGCGAAGTTCCATAAACCCACCAATGGGCTCTTCACCGCGCGAGGAAGATTTCTCCCGCGGCGGCGCAACGGCGCAACGTTACTGTTTTCCCGTTGCGCCGTTGCGCCGCCGCGGGAGAAATTCTTTTTCCTGTAAGCTCCCAGCTCACGCAGCGCCTCCGCGTAAACAAACGGCACGAGATAACCGTCTGGAAAGATCGTCACCACCCGGTGCTGGACGCGCGCCGGATCCGAGAGACGCACGATGTCCCACACCAGCCGTTCCGATCCGCCGCCGCCGAGAGTATCGATGATGTGCAGCACTCGCAGTGGCCGTGTTTCTTCCATGACTTAATGCAGAATGTCTCTGAGCACTTCGATCACGCGGTCGATATCCTCGAGCGGCATGTTCGGGTAGAAGGGGAGCGAGATGGTCGCGTCGCCGATACTCTCCGCCACCGGAAAATCCCCGCGTTTGAACCCATACGTCTCGCTGAAGTAGCTCAACAAGTGAATCGCGCGATAATTAACCATCACGCCGACGCCCGCCTGCTGCAGCTCAGAAATCACGCGATCGCGTTTGCCTTCACCAATCCAAACAGTGAACAAGTGCTGCGCATGCTCGATGCCAGGCAAAGTCTGCGGCCGTGAAAGATTTGGGATATCCCAGAGCCGCGACTCGTAATACTCGGCGAGCGCCAGTCGCTTGCGCCAGTTTTCTTCGAGCCGGTCCATCTGCGGCAGCAACAGCGCCGCCTGGATGTTGTCCATGTTGTACTTCCAGCCAAAGACGGTCATGTCCCAATGGCGGTAGCCTTCGCGATGACGGTCGTTGGCATTTTTGTTCATGCCATGCAGGCGTAGCAGCCGGACTTTCGCGGCGAGCTCGTCGTCGTTCGTGACGAGCGCGCCACCCTCACCGCACGTGAGATTCTTCGTCGCGTAAAACGAGTAACACGCAGCATCACTGAGCTGACCAGTCCCAACGCCGTCGCGCGTGCCTTCAACACAGTGCGCCGCATCTTCGACGACTTTCAGCCCGTAACTGTCCGCGAGCTTGCGAATCACGCGCATATCGCACATGTGGCCGTAAAGATGGACCGGCACGATAGCTTTCGTGCGCTCGGTGATCGCGGCTTCGATATTGTTCACGTCGAGATTGCCAGTCTCGGGCTCGACATCCACAAACACCGGCTTCGCACCCGCCTCGAGGATCGCAGTCGACGACGCGATAAACGTCATCGGCGTCGTGATCACTTCGTCGCCTGGCCCAACACCGAGCCCGATCAGTGCGAGGTGCAGCGCGCCGGTACAACTCGTGACGCCGATCGCGTGTCGCACATTCAGATACTCCGCGAATCGCTTCTCGAAACGTTCCACCCACGCGCCGGTCGTCAGTATCGGATTCGCCAACACTTCGGCCACCGCATCGAGCTCAGGCTGACCGAGATCGTGCATAAAGAAAGGCACATTTGGCGCCTTTTGGGCCTTTTCGTGGCTAAAATCTTTTTGTGTCTTTTCGCGGCTCAATGCATCTCCCTCTTTCCAGCCGCGGTGATGATCGGAATGTGGCGCATCCAGATCTGCGGGCGCCACCACGCTTCGTTGTCGCGATACCAGCGAATCGTGCGCTCGAGTCCTTCTTCAAAACTGCTCTTCGGCTTCCAATCGATTAGTTTTTTTAGTTTCGTAGCATCGGCTGTGTGTTGTTTTTTTTGGCTCCGACGACCACCGAGAAACTCTATCTGGCTATCACACGGTCCCATCGCTTTTAAAACCGCTTCTGCAATTTCCAGCACACTGCGATGTCGTTCGGTGCCGATGTTGATGACCTCACCGCGAATCGCAGCGATGTCAGCGTGAATTAGAGCATCAAGAGCGGTGCAGTGATCGTCGACGAAGAGCCAGTCGCGCGCCATCTCGCCGTCGCCGTGAACAGTCAATGGCTCACCCAGAATCACGCTCGTGATAAACCGCGGCACCGCCTTCTCGAGATGCTGGTATGGTCCATAATTATTGAACGGCCGGACGATAACCGCGGGAACGTTGTACGTGGCCCAGTAAGAGTAAACCAGACGATCAGCGCCACACTTCGCCGACGCGTACGGGCTCATCGGATTGAGCGGATGTTCTTCAGACATCTTCTCGGTCAGCGCCGTGCCATAAACTTCCGAAGTCGAGATGTGAATGAATCGATCGATGCGATCGCGATGCTTGACGACGGCATTCGCGACGGCCTGCGTGCCGAGCACGTCAGTCTCAAAGAAAAGCTTGTTGTCGTAAATCGAGCGGGTGACGTGCGACTCCGCCGCCATGTGTACGACGATGTCCGCCTGGCCCACGAGCGTATCCATCAGCTCGCCGTTGCGAACATCCCCATACCAGAACTCATACCGCTTCGAACCTAGCGCGCCCTCCGGACAGTTGTGGACATTGCCGGCGTAAGTAAGCGCGTCCACGACCAGCAGCCGGTACTCCGGATATTTTTTGTAAAGATGGCGAACCAGATTGCTGCCGATGAAACCGGCGCCGCCGGTTATGAGAATAGTTTTCATGCTGTACGGTTAAATAGCCTCCAGGTTTTCAGTTGACGTCATCGCTTCCACCAATTCGTCGAGGGAAGCGAAACGTTGGCAATCGGCATGGGGGAACAAAGCGTAGCGGTCGATCAATACCGGCGTCAAACCTGCCGCGCGCGCGCCCAAGACGTCGGCGCGATACTCGTTTCCAACGTAAAGGACGGTCTGTTCCGGCACGCGCAAAGAGAGCTCGGCAACCGCGAGTTGAAATATCGCCGGATCCGGTTTCTCCACACCCACAGCCTCTGACGCTACCACACAGGAAAAGTGCTCGCTGATTCCGAGTTGTTCGATCAGGCCCGGTAGCTTTCGATCCCAGTTTGCCACGAGGGCCAGCGGCCAGCCTTCATGCAGGCGATTAAGTGATCTGGCAGTGTCGTCGAACAACGTCCAATGCTTTTCTCGCTTGAAGTGTTCGATCAAAGCAGGACCCAGTTTCGAGAAGTGACTGGAGATGCCGAGCGCCTCGACGAGTTGGCGATTGTAGTTGTCGTAGAAAGCATCGCGGTCCTTCACGGTGACTGAAGAGTACTTGTTATGAAAGTCGACGATTTGATACGCGCGCCGAACACTCTCGATCTCCAGCTCCACGCCGGCCGAGCGCGCAGCCTTAACGAACAGCTCCTCCTTGCCAGGCTTCAACGACGCCAGGGTGTCTCCAAAATCGAAAAAGACGGCTTGTGCGATCCCCAAGTTTGGCATCAGTTACTCAGCTTTAATTACTCAGCAAGGGTACTTTGTTCTCGATCGAGTTGCTGCCCAGGCTTTGCACGACCTCCTGATAATCAAAATCGCTGAAGGCAAAACTATGGTTTCCGGAGGTTGCGAAAGTCGTGACCGGATGATGGTTGCTGCGCAGGGCCGCGACAAACTTTTCCAACTCGCTCGTCAATAGCAGCGTGTCCTGTTGATCGTAAAAAATGGCAAAAGGAAGATCCGGCTTGTATCGATCGAGTAACTGCAAAGGACTTCTTTGTTCGAGGAGTGCGTTGTTGCCGCCGACGGAAGCGCGCAGGGTCCGTTTGACGTCCTCGCTCGATGAGCTAGCCGAAATAGCGACGAGATTGCTGCCCGGAATCAGTGCCACCACTCCCTGCACGGAAGCGCGCAAGTCGTCAGGCAAGAGTCCGGCAAGCGCGAGTGCCTGCGTACCGCCCATTGAGATACCGATCAGGTAATAGCCGGTGATATCCTTCTGCCGAGTTCTACTCCTAATCACCTGTTCCGCATCGGCGATAAACGCATCTGAAACCCACGCTGGACCACGTCCTCCTACCGAGATGACGGTAGCGTTGAGTCGTTTGACTAGATCGTGAACAACGACCGCATCACCACAGTCGCCATCCATGCCGTGAAAGAAGAAGAAGAGCCGTTCAGACTTTCGCCCGGCAGGCCGCATGATGAACGTGGACTGTTCACTCTGGTCGTAATTGGATTTATAGCGAGTCAATTCACATTCGATTGCCGGGTCTCGCATTAATTCCGTGAAGTGATAATAACGATTCAGATGTATCGCTTCAGTTTGGGGTGGAGGCGACACCGTGTGCCGGCGATAACGGCCGATTAAGTAACCGCTCGAAAGAAAGACAATCGCACAAAGCAGAAAAAGAAGGAGCGACTTTCGCGCAGATAAAGTGAACATGCTGATTCGAAAATTGCTCAGCCTGCGAAGCAGGCGTAAGCATAAAGCCTGGGGCGCAAGCCCCAGGTTAGTAACGAATAAAGATGGAGCCCGCGAAAGCGGGTGAAAGCTTGTAAATTCACGCTGTCGCCCGTTTCACGGGCTCCCGCGTGTTTTTTTGTCGTCTGATCCTGGGGCTTGCGCCCCAGGCTTTATGCTTACGCCTGCTTCGCAGGCTAAGAATGCTGCGCAGGTTAAGAATGCTGTTGCGCAGGCTAAGAACAATGCTGTTCGTACCAAAGCTGAAAAACAATCAAGGTCCAAAGCTTGAAAGTCAGCGAGTCGTTTCCGCTACGAAAGCCTTCTATTAAGGAACTGACTTGGTTGGGTTCGAAGTAACCATGAATCGCAAGCCGCTCCGGACTCAGAATGTCTCTCGGCAGGCCCGACATACCCGCGCGTAGCCAGGTATTCTTCGGCAGGACGAAACCCTCTTTGGGCCGATCCAAAATGTCCTGGCCCACGTAACGCGCGGCCACCCGGCGCAGGATGTATTTCAGTTTCCCATCGCGAATCTTCAAAGTGCCGGGAATCGCACAGGCCAGCTCGGCAATCCGATAATCAAGGAAGGGCGTGCGCACCTCGAGGGAATGGGCCATCGAGAGCATGTCGTTGAAATAGAGAATCTCGTTCGGCAACAGCGTATTGATGTCGAGATAGAGCAGTCTGTTCAGCTCGTCGCCGTGCGGATCACTCTGGTCGTAAATGCTTTTGAGAAAACAGGGCGTGGTACAGCCAGTGAGAAGGTCTCGCCCTCGTTCACTCAAAAGCGCAACCTTTTCATGCTGCATAAAAGCAGCGTAGGCGAGGCGCCATTCCCAGGCCGGATACCCGGCGAGCGCGGTTACGAATTCCGGTCGGTCCTTGAAGAAACTCAGATCCACATCAGAGATTGAACGACCTTCTTTCCGCGCTTGCTGGATCGCCGCAATGGGCCATGCCAAACGATGATGGCCGTACGATCCAAACAGATCGTCCGCGCCGTCGCCGGATAGAGTCACAGTCACATACTGCTTCATAAAGCGCGACAACCAGTACGACGAAATCACCCCGGCAAATGGTTGATCGAGATGGCGAATAATCTCCGGCAGCTCATTCTGCAAGTCGGAATCGCTCATCACATACTCGTGATGCTCGGTCGAATATCTTTGCGCCACCTGGCGCGCGTAATAAGCGTCGCGTTTGTGATCCGGAGAATCAGCGAAGGCGAGCGTGAAGGTCTTCACCGGCGCCGGGGAAAACTCAGACATGATCGCGACAACGGAAGACGAGTCGATGCCGCCGGAAAGATACGCGCCATAGCTGACGTCGGAACGAAGCCTGAGTCGCACAGCATCGCGCAGCAGTTCGTCGATCCGATCGATCAGGGTGTTCTCGTCTTGATCAGTCCATTGGATCGTGGTGGGCAGCTCATACCATTTACTTAGCTTGACGCCTTCCGGCTCGCTCCAGGAAAGCATTTGACCGGGAAGTAAGGCGCGGATGTCGCGAAAGATGGTGTAAGGGGCGGGAACGTTGCGCAGTGAGAGATAGTGTGAAAGCGCTTCGTGATCGAGCTCGGCGGTTACAAGGGGATGGCAACGAACGGCCTTGATTTCAGATCCGAACACGAGCGCGCCGTTGAGGTCCGCGTAGAACAACGGCTTGACTCCGAAGCGATCGCGATACAGGAGCAGGCGTTGTTCGCGCGCGTCCCAGAGGGCGATAGTGAACATGCCGTTCAGCTTGTGCGCGAAGGCGGCGCCGTATTCTTCGTAGGCGTGGACGATGGTTTCCGTGTCGCTGCCGGTCCTGAATTGATGTCCCTGCTGCTCGAGCTCAGCACGCAGCTCGATGTAGTTGTAGATCTCACCGTTGAAGATCACATGGATGGTTCCGTCTTCATTGGAGATCGGCTGATGGCCGCCGCTCAGGTCGATGATTGAGAGCCGGACCATGCCGAGGTTGACGCGGTCGTCCTTATACTCGCCCGCGTCATCCGGACCACGGTGACGAATCCGGTCGAGCATCCGTGTCACCAGCCCCGGCACTTCTCGTCCGCTATATCCTGCTATTCCACACATGCGATTTTCTTCTCTGCGGCCCTCTGCGTATCTCTGCGCCCTCTGCGTTGAAATAGCCCTTTAACGCAGAGAACGCAGAGATACGCAGAGAACCGCAGAGGTTACACGTTCCATGACAGGATTGCCTCTTTCCCCTTGCCGGGGTAGACCTTCGCGGGGATACCCAGCGCGAGGCTGCCCTCGGGAAGATCGCCGGTCACTACCGCATGAGCGCCGACGATGCAGTTATCACCAATCGTTACATCACCCAGGACCGCTGCTCCGGTGAAAAAGTAGCACTTGTTTCCCACGCGTGGGAATTTAGTAATCGCATCAGGGTGCCAGCTCTTTACGCCGAACGTCACTCCCTGGAAGAGCGTCACCCCGGAGCCGATAACAGTCCCACGCCCCACCACGATGCCTACCGGATGTGAGACAAACATGCCTGGTCCAATCTGCGCGTTGAACTCAATCTCTGCGCCCGTGATGGCAATGCTCAAGCGCGAGAGAAACCACGCCGCGTAGGTCCACCCTTGCTGGTAAAGCCAGTGACTGACGCGATACAGCAGCACGGCCTGAAAACCGGCTTTGAAGACCACGCTCTCCCAAAAAATACGACGCCGGGAAAACGGCTGTCCGCGCAACTCGTATGTCTGAGTGAAGCGTGCCAGATCACTGGCAATCAACTCTCGCAGCGTCATCAGGTGAGAATCTCCCGAATGACGGTTTCGTAACCATCATGCTTCGCGCGGCCCTCGCGGAGATCTTCGAAGCAGGCATCGCGAATACAGATTTCGTTCCAGTAGCGCAGCACCACCGCCTTATTCAGGGCCGGCTGTGTGACTTCGGACTTCAAGTGCAGTAACTCAAACGCCATCTCGCAGTCGTTGAATCCATAAAGATAACGAACACCGCTGGTGCCGGAGAATCTGGGATTGATCTCAAACACATAGACCATCCCATCCACAACGCGGAATTGTAAATTACATGGCCCAACCGCGCCGAGCGCTTCGGTGATTCGCACAACTTCGCGCGCCAGGTTCGCATCTTCGACTAATTCCGTGCGATACGTGGTTCCCTGGATCAGGTCTCGCCGAAAAATAATCAGCGCCCGCACTTTTTGGTCGGCGCCTGATAACGTTGCGGCTGTGTATTCCGCACGGTCATCAGGAAGATATCGCTGCACGATGAGATCCGGGACGAGTGTGGCGGCAGCGCGAATCTTTTCACGCGAGTCCAACAGGAACACATTACGCGAGCTGAATCCCTCGCGCGGCTTGGCGATCACCGGCATACCATGCTTTGCAATCAGGGTTTCGATACCGTTATCGTCGGCAGCACTCACAGTTTCCGGAAAGCAAAATCCGTGATCCCGCAGAAACTCCGCCGTCTTTAGTTTGTCCGATCCGATGCGAACCACTGGCAGCGGATTAACGAGAATGGTTACCGCCAGTTTGTTTTCAAGCTCGTCTTTGTGAGTCGCAAAAAACTCCAGCTCGGCCGGCGAGCAAACGTACACGGCCTGGATCGACTCGTCGCGAAGGATCGTTTCGAGGGCTTTCTGAAACGCCGGATCACCCGTGCGCGGTGTTTGGTAATAACTATCAACCAGCGAGAATCCCGCCGACAAAGGCTCCATATCGATCCCGACAATGTGATAACTCTCAGACCCGGCCCGCAGCGCTTTCAGAACGCCCTGGCCTACATTGCCGCCGATGCCTGTAATCAGTACTCGCCGCGTCATGCGTTTTCCATCTCTTGTTTGAGCTTTCGCAGACCGCACTCTAATGAAATTCGTGGCTCGTAGTTTAGCTCACGTCTGGCTTTGCTTACGTCTAGCTTGAATCCCGGATCGCCGTCGTCTCGTTCCGGCTGGTAGACGATCGTAGTTTCACCGCCGGAAAAAACGCGGCTCACCGTCTGGGCCAGCTCCGTCATCGTGACAGGTGTTCCGGTGCCGATATTGTAGACACCGTCAGCCTCTCGTTGAAGAGCGATGAGAATCGCGTGGGCGGCATCTTCACAATGAAGAAAGTCCTGCGTTCTCGTTCCATCACCGAAGATCAAAATGTCCTGCCGCTGCTGCGCCCGCTTGACCATGATCGGCAGGACGGTTCCTTCGTATTGCCCGTGGGCATAAAGCGAGCTGTACCGCAAGGTAGCGATACGCACGCCGCTAATGCCGTTGAGCAAATCTTCACCACGCTGTTTGGCCTCGCCGTATAGACTGTCCGGCCGAATCGTGGCGGATTCATCAAGCCACGCGCTGGTCCGGCCGTAGACAGAAACCGAAGAGCTGTAAATCACCTGCTGAAGATTGGTCCAACGTCGGCCGTATTTAATCAGGAGCTCGATTGGTAACAGATTTTCCCGCAAAACGCTTTCGTCGTTTTTCTGTTCGGCCCGCCACGGAATGAAAGCCGCCAGGTGGATCACCCTGGTGATCGATTCGGGTAATCGAGACCAGAGCTCTTTGTTTCTCAGGTCGCCATAGATCACTTCGACACGATCGGGCGACACGTAATTCTCGTTTCGAGTGACAGCAATGATCCGTGCATCAGAAAGACTTCGAGATAACAGTGGCACTACCCGCAAACCGAGCAGACCCGAGGCGCCAGTAACCAGAATTGTTGGCGAGGTTTCCATCCAGCTTTATTCCAACAAAGGCGCGTAACTTCCCGGTTTCGCGCCTTCGTGCAGCGGTGAGCCCGCGTAAGCCGCGCGCACGTCGTATTGCTGATTCAACACGTTCTCAGTGACCGTTTTATTAACCACGTCGACAATGTATTCGGCCACTGTGGTGAACTGGAAACTCTTCTCATCCTTCTCAATGCCGATATATTCAAACACCAGCACCGCATCGTCCGGGCAGGGCACCGTGCGCGCATAACGCAACAATCTCTCGACGAAGATATCGTTGTTGCTCGGATAATATTTCAGTGTCGTAAACAGGCAGGTCAGCGTTATCGATTCGCCGACGTGACTGAATCGCACACTCCCTGCGCGCCATCCATAACGCGTGATCAGCGTGCGCTCTGCGCCCGCGCGCGACTGCCTGTAGATGTTTGGAAAGAAGTTTATTAGATCGATCGTAAACACGCGCCACATGATGATGCCGAAAAAGTTTGTATAGACTTCAAGCATCCGTTGCAGTGGCGCCAGCAGACGCTTGCGTGCGAAGAAGTTGTAGTAGATGCCGAAATAGGAAAGCGGTAGGAGCGCGAGATAGATCCAAAGCGCATACGTCAGCAGCCCGTTGACGATCGTCAATAATCCGTTCTGCGGGATAGCGGCCGGAGCTTGCGCCGGCATTAAGAACGAGACGATGTACTCACCGAAGCTCTGCGGGTGGAAGAACAAAACACCACACAACATCACCATATGACAGAGCAGCGCGAGGCGTATGTGCGTAGCGATAAAAAAGAAACTAATGATGATTAGCAGCGCGCCGATGAAACGCGTCGGCGGGATCAGCATCAATACTGCAGCGGCGACTTCTGTTGACCACGCAAGTTGATTGAGCGTCCAGATCAACGGATGGTTCGGCGACTTTTCTCTGTAATAGCGCCACCAGTAGCCCCACTCGGGATTCACGAGGCCGAGCTCCATTCCATTGTTGCGTGGAAAGCCGGCGGTGCACTTATAAACACCGGCCGACAGCATGATGAGTGCAAAATCCACTTGCAGCACTAAGAGCGCCAATGGTCGCACGGCCGGCGCGAAGTGAAGCGTGTATTCAAGCAGAAAGACGGCGGCGCTTAGCCAGTAAGTCATGTAACCCGGCGCGCCCATGCCGCGCAGCACACCCTTCCAGCGCATGTGGACAAAAAAGTAGCGACAGAAGAAAAGGTTGATGACGGCTGCCGCGACGGTCCAACGTCCAAATATGAGCGCGATAGCACAGCCAAACCAGACGAGCATCACAAACGGGTGCGCGACCGGATTCTGAATGACATCAACATCCCATGACGACTGCGCATAGCCCTTCCACCGCTCACTCATGAAAAATCTTCGGGCGTGGGGTAAGAGCAGGATCAGGTGACCAAACAGGAGAATGCCGTAAGCCGTCCGGAAAAAACTCTGGGTGAGGAAACTTAGTTGCGGGTAAAAACCGTCAGGCGACAGAAAGATTTGAGGAAACAGGCTCAAAGACAAACTCATTAATCGATCCTTTATCCACAGATTACGCAGATTGTCTGTGTAATCTGTGGATTAGGCCGTGGGCTCGAAGATCTCCACCTCGACGCCGAGATCCTCGCGCATGACCTGTTTGAGATGATCACCCGAGGTCCGCAACACTTTCAGCCAGCCATGCTCCCAGTCGCGAATACCCGCAAACCAGGCCGAGCAACCGCGACACGGAAAACACTCCGCCCCACGTCCCGACAGGTGCATCCGGCGATACCAGTTGAACATTTCGCCCTGCCAGATCTCCTTGATCGAGACCTCGTTCGCGTTGGGGAAGAGCTCGGAAGTGCGAAACGAAATGTCCTGCCCGCAAAGCGAGATGCGGCCGAGCGTGTCAACATTAAGACGTTCAAACGGCCAGACGCAGGGTTGCTTTTTCTCCGTCGGCAGATCGGCGTACAAATGTTTGTCCAGCGCCTTGCCGTGTGGAATGGTCGTGTTGTCGTCCCACGTCAAAAACTTTCGTGTGATTACTTCATCAACGCCCACGTCTTTGATCCAGAAGTCGATCGCTTCGTCGAGCTTACCTTCGATGGCGTCCTGCCTGATGATGGAGACTACGACGCGCGTGGGAGCGCGAAGCTGCTTTCGCAATTCGAGCGCGGCGCGCACGTTGCTGACCTGCCTCTCCCACCAAACCTTCGGCGGCTTGGTCATTCCGCCACGCGGCGGACGAAGTTGTGCGTAGAGCTCGGCATCGCCCGCGTCCATCGAAAACTCGATCAGGTCGATTCCGGCTTTGATAACTCGTTCGAGCTTCTCGCGTCGCGCCGGCGTTGGCCCAAACATGCTGCCGTTCGTATTCATCCAGATGCGCGCGCCGCGTTCTTTCGCATACTCGATCATCTCGACCATGTGCGGGTGCAGCATCGGCTCACCACCACCCGTGCAACGCATCCACGCGCCGTATGCGCCAGCCTCGCGAGCAATACTCTCCCAAAGTGATACCGGAAACAGCTCACCATTACGCTCGCCATAAAACTGGCGTATCTCGGAATTGCCGTCCGTGTATGGACACATCGGACAACCGAAGTTACACGGATAGATGATCGACATCACGATCATCAACGGAAACTCTTCCGCGCCGGGCCTGAGACCATAATCGGTAGCTTGCGACATCAGTGATTAAAGGTGTTCCTTTGGTATCTGCAACGAGAGCTCGTGGCTGTATCCCTTTTGTAGATCGGCCAGCTCTTCGCGAAGCAGAAAAAGCATTCCGTCGGTACTGGTGAATTCCGTCGCGCAATCCGAACATCTATTGGCGGCAGTTAACTCTTTCCGACAGTCGGGACACAGAAGATAATTTCCGGTCTCGTTTGGAATATAGTTCCGGCTCTTGCACACGTAAGAGATGAAGGAATCTGTCGACCTGTCCTGATGCTGATCGTACCGGATCAAAAGTTTCGCGACCTCGGCAGTCAACGGCAGGGCCAGCCAGCGCAGCTTCGTCAGAAACCACTGCTTCAAGTTAGCGGGGGTCGGGGGGCCATAACATCGCATCATCCACGAGAAGAGCCCGCAGTAAAAAAACGTGCGCTCGCTCAGGTATGAAACGGATGCGAGGATATCGTAGCTGCGTGAAACGTAAACGTCGAGCCGTTCTTTCGACTCCAGACTCTGCAGCGATAACTCCTCGATACCATCCGCCGCACGTTGCGCTTGTTCTTTTCGACCGGTCCTTTTTAATAAATAAGGTACCGGCCAGCCCGATGCCCACGTCGGCGAGTTTTCATTGAAGACAGCTTTCGCGGCAAGTTTGGACCAGCGGGCGAGAGTTTCCTCTTTGTGAGTAACGTGGTGCAGGAAGTTGTTGGATACCAGGACCTCAAAGCTGCCTTCACGAAGCGGCGGCGCCAGGCAGTCGCAAACGACCGCTTGTTTGACGTGAGGTTTTTCCGAAGCCTTCTTCAGACTGTATGGCGATAAATCCAGGCCAACCACAGAAGCATTGTTTCGGAATACGCGCGCAGAAAGCGTGCCTTCCCCGATCGCAATCTCAACGAAGCGACTGTGTTGTTTGAGCAAATCCGGAATGTGCTCGTCGAGGCAGGCAAGCTCGAGCGCCTTGCACACGATCGGATATAGATGAAAGGGATACTGAGTCAGAAACTCATCAACACAACCGAGCGCCGAGCGGGTGAATGGAGAAGACTTGTGACGCTTAAACAGAAGAACCAGCCGCAGCCATACCGTTAACGCGAGTCCGAGGCTGATCACGCCCACGGACATAAAGACGGGTAAAAAAACAGTATTGAAAACTCGATGACGCCAAAGCCCGAAGCGTAGTCTCAAAGAAGGGCGCGCGTCAGCAGCATTCGTGGACCGGTTTAAACCCTGATTGAGATTCCTGACATGGTCCACATACCCCAGATTGATCTCTTTGACGTTACTCATGAATCGCCTGCGACCGATTTCTCTGTGCAACCTCTGTGTTCTCTGTGTCTCCGTGGTTAACTAATTTCTCACCACAGAGGCACAGAGAACACAGAGGTTGCACAGAGAAGAACATTCATTCCGATTTCAGCTCCCAGTCGAGTTTCGGACTGATAACTCCGACCCGGCGCTTCGGCATGTAGGAGCCGACGCCACTGGGATTCTCAACGCCGAACGCGATGGCGCTCTCGAGATAGTCGAGAATCTCAACTCTCCCACCTACGGTGCGGGCCGCATAAAACGAAAGTGCGTATTGCCGGGCGTTGAAAAGTCCTTCGGGAATATAGCATATAGAGGTGTAGAGCCCCGGCTCGCGCGGCTCGGCAGCATACGAGTCAACGTCACCGTCGGTAGCGGCCATTACCTCGAGGCCTTCTCGCGTGCTGACGGTGAAACCCACCCAGCAGAGCGTTTTGCTCGTCACTTTGTAATCAACTTCGATCGAAAATGCCTGCCTGGAGTCGAGGACGGACGCGATTTGGCCCGTACTATTGCGAATGCGTGCTCCCAGGATGAGCACCGGTGGGAGTTGTTCGAGCTCGGCTTCGTCGCGCTTGAATTCTCCGGTGACGGTCTTTTGAGAGTTCAGGTACGACTGGATTACCTCGTCGCTCGGGCCGAATGCGTGAACCCGGCCTTCCTGCAGCCAGAGCGTCTTTTGGCAAAGCTGACCCACCGCCGTCATGCTATGGCTTACGAGCAGCACGGTCCGTCCGTGACTGGACACATCACGCATTTTGCCCAGACATTTTTGCTGAAAAGCTGTATCGCCAACCGCCAGCACTTCGTCGAGAACGAGTACTTCGGGTTCAAGGTGGGCCGCGACCGCAAAGGCCAGTCGCACATACATCCCGCTTGAATAAAACTTGACCGGCGTATCGATGAATTTTTCGATTTCAGCAAAGCCGACGATCTCGTCAAACTTCTGCTTAATCTCCGACCGGGTCATCCCCAGAATCGCGCCGTTGAGAAACGTGTTTTCTCGTCCGGTGAGCTCAGGGTGAAAACCGGTTCCCACTTCCAGCAGGCTCGCGGTGCGACCGTACAATTCCAGCCTGCCGGAGGTCGGTTCGGTAATGCGCGAGAGGATTTTCAGAAGCGTGGATTTGCCGGCGCCGTTGCGTCCGATTATGCCGACCACTTCGCCGGGCCAGATTTCAAAGCCGACGTCTTTGAGCGCCCAAATAGTATTCGCTTCGTTATTTCCGTTGCGCCGCAATCGCTTCAACGGCGCTTTTACGGCTTCACTCAAAGCGTCGCGCAAGGTTGAGTAAGTGTTCGTGGCTGCGCCTATCCGATACTGCTTACTCAAACCCTCGACTTTGATGATCGACTTCATCTGACTAATTCACGAGTGTCGCGGTGAAAGTCCCGATATGCGATCGATATTTGTAAGGACTTTCTTCTTCATCAATGCTCGTGACGAAAATTATTCCCCCGGTAATTGAAGTGTCAGACTTGAACTTACCTTTAAAGATCAAAGTTCCGATTTCGCGGCAACAGGTGCCAAGCTGCAATTCAGTCTGCCCGGTGAAGCTCACTCGATCATTGTCCAGCTCTGACCACACGGCAGGTATAGGATCGGGAACGGGTTTATTGTCTGGTCCAGTATCGAGAAGCGAAAAAGAGCCCGCGCCTTTCGGTTTTACTTCGAAGATTAAATGCTTCTCGGGATCGCCGGTGATTGAGAATGTAACACGCCAGCGCCCGGTAAGCTTTCCACGTGCCGGCGCCGGTCCCGTTTGTTGAGCAGCCGCGGTCGAAAACAATATGAAGACAGCGATGATTATTCTTAGTTGTGTTCGCATCGTCTCTTCCCAGATTTCGAAGTCCTCTCTGCGATCTATGCGTACCTCTGTGCTCTCTGCGTTAACTGTAACTCGTAAAGAGTACTTAACGCAGAGAGCACAGAGGTACGCAGAGATCGCAGAGAAGAATCAAATAGTTGTAAGGACCAATATACACAAAGGCGACCGGTAGTCTAACACCGGTCGCCTTCGCGTTTCGGACGCGTGCCATCGAGACGGCACGGAAAATTGCCTCGACTCTACTAGTTGCCTGGCGCCTTGTTCGTGCAACCCGGACAACCGTCGGTGCCGTTGGCCAGAATCACGTTGTTTGTAAACGTGTTCACGATACCGCCGGTGCTAACCAACACGCCGTTAGCAGTGTTGTTCTCGATTTGATTCTCGTAAATCTGAACACCGGATCCGCCAAGGTTACCCGCATTGCCGGCTCTCACACCGTTCGCGCCATTGTTTGTGATCTGGCTGTGTGAGATCGAGATGCCGGCGAACACGCTGCCGGCCGCATCACAGAAGGCGCCGTTCTGCGTGTTGTTGGCGAAAACGCTGTTACGAGCGGTAAAGCTGGCGCCCGACCTTGCGTGCAGACCGTTGGCGTTGCCGGATAACCGGACGCGATCAAGGGTGGCTTTGACGCGCAGTGTGGGCGAGCTCGTGGTCGCGTTTATGCCGTCGTTGGTATTGTCTCTGATGACGGTGTTGGTGACATTCAGAGTCAAGTCACTGGTTTCGTTAACGGTAATTCCGTTACCCGTATTGAACCTGAAGATCACGCAGTCTTCCACGTTAACGGTCTTGGCCTGGAGGATGTTTATTCCGTTTATGCCATTACAGAATCCGTTGATGGATATACCGCGTATCGTGACGACGTCAGTTGCGGCTGCGTTGATGATGATCCCATTGACGAGTGAAGCAAGGATCGAAGCGAACGTGCCAGTGCCATCGAGAGTGATCGACTTGGTGATCGTCACGGCACCGAAACCACCTGGATCGAGTGCATCAATTTCACCGCAGGCCGCGGTCTTGGAGATGGCGCCAGCCCAGGTTTTGCAGGGGGCAGTGCGGCTACAGGGGTTAGCATCGTCACCTACGCCGGACACCCATGTTCGGGAGGCTTGGGCCTGGGCAATCGAGACTGTAGCAAACATGAAGGTCGCGATAGCCAAAACCTTGATCGTGAACCGAAACTTACTCATTTTTAGTCTCCTTTAGTTGAAGGTCTTTGGGGGGCTCGTCAGTTGAACTGGTTCCGTTCACTGTTGCGCCGAAGTTCCCCGCTGTTGAAAGGGTAATTTTGGTCATTATTGATTAAGTATTGACCATTCCTCATAAAGGAGGTGCGGCATCGAGTGCTGGTGATGCCGCCCCTCGAACTTCCCTATTTGAACTTAAACTTGGCCGTATGAACCGTGCCGTCTCTTAACGTAACCGTGAGCTGGCGACACGTGTTCTTCCAGGAACTTTCTGTCTTCCAAGTGTATTTGTACTGACCTGAAGCTGCGTCATAAGCTAGCGAGCTTTGTCCTGCCGTTTCTGTCTCTTCGACCGGCAAAATCGGGTCGCTGGTGCTGCAGTTAATCTGCACCGAGCTCGGTGAACCGGCTGCAAAGATGTTCAGTCCCTGGTTACCACCGAGGCTGAACTTAACCGGCGCCGCCTGGCCCGCCTTCATTTCATTGAGGGCCGGCGGATTGTCAATCGGTGCAAAGAAACCGGTGAAGTTATAAGGCAAGACTTCAACGGTCCTGACTTTGGTGTCACTGTGACCCGACGGATCACTCACCGAATAAGTTAACGCGTAAAAACCAACCGTATTGGTATCAACGCTACCCGTAACGATGATTGAAGCGGTCAGATTACCCGCGCAGCCGTCTGACGCAGTCGCACCAGGATCAGTGAAAACTGTGCCGAATCCGACCTGCATCGGGTTTGCGCCGTTGAGCGTGATTACTGGCGCTACAGTGTCCTGGACCGTCACGATGCGGGTCGCCTGAGTCGTAAAGCCGTTGGCTGTGGCCGAATACGTGACCGTGTAGACGCCGGGCGCGTTTGGATTCGCGGCGCCGGTGACGGTGACCGTGACCGGGTTTCCGCAAACCGACGCGGTGGCGCCGGGATCAGTATAAGCTGAACCGCACTCGAGCGTGACTTGATCGTCGCCGTTGAGTACGAGTGTCGGCGGAATGTTGGCAGTGCCGGGCTGGTCTACTTCATCTTCCGGGAACGTGCCGACTATTACCGTGCGCGTCGCGGTTGATGAATGGGTGCCGTCCGTCGCCGTGTAAGTGACGGTGTAAGTTCCGGCGATGGCGGTATTAACCGAGGTTGCTCCGCCGGGTCCGGAAATCGAGCTGGTTATTGGTCTCGAACCCGCACAGTCGTCGAATGCGGTGGCGCCGGGATCCACAAACGGCAAGCAGGAGCCTTGCTGAATCCGGTATGGATTCGCTCCGTCAATCGTGATGGCCGGGCCTTCGGTATCGGTGACTGTGATGTTGCGAACTGCCGAGACAGAGTTTGCTCCCTCGGTCGCGTTGTAAGTGGCCGTGTAAGTGCCGACGGCCGGATTGTCCGGATCAAATCCGTTCGAGTAGGTAACCGTCACGTCCAGCGGATTGCCGCTACCGTTGATTGCAGTGGCGCCAGGATCGCCGAAGCGCTGACCGCATTCCAGCGTCACTGATTCTCCGCCCGAGAGCGAAATCGAAAGCGCGCCGGGGTTATCGACCGTGACCTGGAAACTCACCGTGGCGCCCGTTATGGAAGCGCAGAGCACGGTGGTGGTTCCGACACCGAAGAATGAACCGGATGGCGGATTACAACTGATTGCGGGAATGGTCTCGCCACCTTCACCAGTGGTTGGAGATCCGCAATCGCCCGTGCCGGTCGGTGTTGCGTAAGTCACAACTGCACCTGCCTGGCCGGTATCGACGCCGGTCGTGATGTTGTCGGGAGTCGACAACGTGCAGGGTGCGTTAACAACCGTGGCGGCGGCTATTTCGCTGTTGTTATCGATGTTTGGATCGTCTGTGGTGGAACTTACGCTTGCGGTATTGGAGATGATCGTGCCGTTTGAAACGGTGTCGACGACGTACGTGGCAACGAAAACTGCCTTGTCCCCACGTAAAAGGGTGGGAATCGTACAAGTAGTCGTTCCCGTTTCACCCTCATTCGGGTTGGTGCATGTGAAAACTGGACCGTCTAACTGTCCGAACGAGTGGAACGTTGTGTTAGCCGGCACGTCATCAGTCAACGTAACCGCTGCTGCATCGCTTGGTCCCGAGTTTGTTACCTCAATCGAGAAAAGAAGCTGGTGGCCCGACGATGCGCTCGCGGAGATCAAACCCTTGGAGATGGAGACGTCGGCGCTTGGATTTGCCGCGTCGACAACTGTAAAGCTCGTCACGGCTTGCACGTTGCCGCTGATAAGAATCACGCGCCAATCGCCCAGACTGGAGTTTGCGTTAAGCGTAAACGTCGCCGTGCCGTTCGCGGTGGTGATCGGCACGGTTTGAACGGCGATGGAATCTGCGTTGGACCAGATCAAGCGCCATCCGGCTTGCGCATTTGTAAACTTAGCGCAGACGGTTAGATCTGTATCCTGAAGATTGAAAACGCTCTTCGGCGTGGTGCAATCGCCGGCGAATGTTTCGAGCGTTGTTGGAGCTGCCTGAAAAGGCGCGAGGAAGTTAAGAGCGGGAGCTGTGATGCTGCGGTGGGAATCGACGGGCATCGCGCTCTGAGCATGATAGTTATTGATTGGTTTAATTGGTGAACCTGCGGATCCGATAAATAGGGGAAGCGCCAAAAGGGCTGCGACAATACAAACAGCGATACCGATGAAATACCGCGATCTGTTGTAACGGAATCGGGAGGGCAAAGTGTTTAGCATTCTGGATTTTTCTCCTTGAGGGCTGATTAGAAGGGGTCTCACGCGAGGAGACCCGGGGCCCTAGTGCCCGCACACTAAAGAAAGAAGAACTTGATCACAGGAAATGGTCTGCGAAAAATACTAGCAGCGGCTTAGGCCTGAATGTTGGCCCGTGGATACTACGACCGGCGGATCGACCAGCCAATAGTTAGCAGCAAATTCTGCATGGAGTGGACCATCAAAGCGCGGGGTCCACTAGCTTGAGCGAGGAGGTCACGCGACCTAGACTCAAAAAAGCGGGGCTTGTTCTATTCCATTTTGCAGCCGAGGTCAAATTGCATTTGCGTTGCAATTTTGTTTCAGGCCTCCGAGACGTGTATTTTTAGATCCCATGAATCGATTCTTCGTGACGGGCGGCGCGGGTTTTATTGGTTCTTGTTTTGTTCGTTTGCTGCTGAATGAAAATCCACACTGCGAGGTGGTGAACTTCGATGCGCTCACCTACGCGGGCAATTCTGACAATCTCACCGGACTCGACGAAGACCGGCATCGCTTCGTTTGCGGCAACATCGCGGATCCGAAGTTAGTACTTGCTAACTTGGACCAGGATACTGACGTCGTCGTTAACTTCGCTGCTGAATCGCATGTGGACCGCAGCATCGCGTCGGCCGACGAGTTTCTACGGACGAACATAGTAGGCACGCAGGTCCTGCTCGATGCGGCACGCGCGCGCGGTGTGAAACGCTTCGTGCAGGTGTCGACTGACGAAGTGATGGGCAGCCTGCCTGAAAACGACGAGAGCTTTTTCACTGAAACGTCGCCGTTCGCGCCGAACAGTCCTTACGCAGCTTCGAAAGCCGCGGCGGAGCATCTCGTGCGCGCGGCGCATCACACGTTTGGTCTCGACACGGTCATCACTCGTTGCGGAAACAATTATGGGCCGCGGCAGTTTCCGGAAAAGTTTCTGCCACTCGTTTTCGCGAACGCGATGAACGACGAGCCGATTCCGGTGTACGGCGACGGTCAGAATGTGCGCGACTGGATCTACGTCGAGGATCACTGTCGAGCGATTTTCGCAGCGGCGGAGAAGGGACGAGCAGGCGGTGTTTACAACATCGGCGCGCGCAATGAGCGCCGGAATATTGAAGTCGTCGAGTCGGTGTTGGAAACGCTTGGTAAACCGCGCAGCCTGATCACTTACGTCAAAGATCGACCGGGACACGACCGGCGCTATGCGATCGATCCGTCACTCGCCGAGTCGGAGCTCGGATGGCAGCCGCGCGAAACGTGGGCTACCGGCCTGCAGAAGACGATCGAGTGGTATCGCGACAACGGCGCGTGGATCGAAAAGGTCCGCAACCCGGCCTATCGCGAGTATTACAAAGCGCAGTACGGACTTATTTAGCCTGACCATGTTGAGTTTTCTCCCGCAGCGGCGCAACGGCGCAACGAAAGACGCCGCGCCGTGGCGCCGCTGCGGGAGAAAGTTTTCTGAGGTTACGTCTATTGAAGATACTGATTACCGGAGCGAATGGATTGGTCGGGCGGGCGCTGGCGGAGCATTGTGCCACGAAGGGCGATGAGGTTTTTGGTTATGACCATAGGGCGCTCGATATTGCAGACGCAGCGGCGGTTGAGTCTATGATCGCCACCCAACGTCCGGACGCCGTCATCAACTGCGCGGCCTGGACCGACGTCGATGGCTGTGAAACCAACCCCACCAAAGCCGAACACGTAAATGCCATCGGCCCCGAAAACCTCGCGAACGCAAGTCAAAAAACAGGCGCGCTCCTGATCACGATCTCGACTGACTACGTCTTCGACGGCGCGAAAGACGGTTTCTACACCCAACGCGATCAGCCGCGACCGATCAGCGTCTACGGTCGCTACAAACTCGAAGGCGAACATCGCGCGCAGCAGGCAAACGCGCGCACAATCGTCGTCCGCACCGGCTACATCTTCGGCCCGGGCGGCAAAAACTTCCTGAGCAACGTCGTCGCCTGGGCCCGGCGCGGTCAAAAAATGAAAGCCATTCGCGATTACTGGGGAACTCCGACCTACGGCGGGGATCTGGCCAAAAGGCTGCGCGAGCTGGCCGCGCTTGATTTACCGGGCATTTATCACGTCGTCAGCTCCGGCGAAGGCGCCAGTTTCGAGACATTCTCGATTGAAGCGTTGCGACTGGCCGGGCTCGATACCGACTTGCTCGAGGTCATCGACGGCGATACTCTAGGACGGCCTGCTCTGCGTCCCCGGAATTCGAGATTGAAATGCTTGCTCTCGGAAGCGGTTGGGTTACCCCCTTTACCCCACTGGGAGGACGGTTTGGCCCGTTTTATTAACCGCGAATGACGCGGATTTGATATCATCCCGAGCCTCTAGTAGTGTGCATTAGTTAACTT
>Ga0134121_10001011_pt1 | contig 27998 bp, 48 predicted proteins | sample KB301_FD_96463 | JGI IMG/M metagenome (GOLD analysis project Ga0134121, IMG submission 96463) | Terrestrial soil microbial communities without Nitrogen fertilizer from Kellogg Biological Station, Michigan, USA - KB3-0-1 | ecosystem: Environmental > Terrestrial > Soil > Unclassified ... | reverse complement strand
GGTACCTGCGCCGGCGGCACCTGCATCGCCTCCCGCGCCTGCGTCTCCAGCTGGTTCCCCAGCTCCACCAAGAACAACCACCGGCGAGCCCGCCAATCCATTCGAACCTCCAACACTCTCGCTCGCGGTGAACGGCTTGCCCGCGCACGCGCACAGCTTCATCGCGCAGAGCGCGCACCACATGATCCAGAGCAGCATTCGCGATTTGTTCATGGTGAAACCCCTTCGTTGCACGTGGAACGGATCAGCTGAAACTTTGGCCTGTTGCACGCGCTCGATGGATACAGCGCGCATGCGAAAGACCCCTGCGAGGCGACTGCGAGTAAACCCGGTGAGTTGTCTGCGCTGCCCAACCGGCGGCGCCGTGCACGCGAAAGGCCTCTGCTTTCGGTGCTACCAGCGCGACCGCCGCGGCTCACTCCCGGCAGTCTCCCGCTGCAGCTGCGGAGAGGACGACGTGCGCGCGCTGACGAAGCACGGCGCGTGCCTGAACTGCCTAGCGAAAGCCAGCTGATCAGCATCGCGGCACCCTCCCGCCTTCGTGCAGCACTAGGCCGAGCGCGGCGAGCTCCTCAAGGGCGACGGCCACACGCTCGAGCGGAAGCCCGAGCGTGTGCGCCACCTGCGAGGGGCGCGCGTCGTAGCCGTTCAGCGCGAGCCGCACCACCTCATCGAGCACCCGCGCCTGGTCGCTCGTGAGCTCGCCGCGCGCCGTCACTGCGCCGCCCCCGCCGCCTCTTTGGGCGCGTGCGGGCAATCGTGGGTGTGCATCGCGCTCGGGTCAGTTTCTCCGGGCTCGGAGACCGCCCCGCAGTCGTTGCACCGCAGCAAGAGCTCTTCGTCTGCCGGTGGCAGCGGCAGCTCTTCGTCCGCGACGGCTGCGTCGCTAGCCGGCTCGAGCTCGAACCGCTCGACCATTCGGATCACCGTGCGCCGGTCGATGCCCAGCGCGACGGCTGTGGCAGATTTGTTCCATTCGAAGTGCTCGAGCGCGCTCTGCAGATGGCGCCGGATCATCGTGTCGAGCGGTTCGATTTCTGGCCACTGCTCGCGCACCACCCGCTGGAGTTGCAGCACGCCGTGCCGCATTTGCTCCATGCAGATGCGCAGCGAGTCGAACCGATGCGCGAGCGCGCTTTCGGGCTCGAGCCCCTCCGGCGAGGATGACGCGATGCATTCACACAGCGCGATTTCGAACTCGACCAGCGAGCCGAGTACGTCGCTTTTCGCCGTTGCAGTTTTGATTTGCTGAGCAGTCGTCGCTTCGTTCGTGTACTTTCCCATTTGTCTTAGAACTCCCATTCAGTTTTGAGACCGGGCCCGGCGTGTTCTCAGGCACGCGCGGGCCACCAACTATTACCAATCGCGTCGCCGTTTTTTGCCTTGTGCGTGCTCCCTTCTGAGCCGATCGATTTCGGGCGCTGCGTAGAGCGCCCAGCACGACGCGCACGCGTGCAGGTCGACCTTCGTTGTGTGCGCGAAGCCGTCGAAGTCTTTGGGCGTTGCTGGCATCAGCGCCGGCGACACGCCGCCAGTGAGCAGGAACAGCCGCGGATCGGTTGCCGGGTCGTGCAGCTGCCCGCAGGCACATTTGCCAGTCTTCGGCGGCGCTACGTCCAGCGTCGGCTCAGTGGACATCGGGCACCTTCGCATCCGGAAAATCACGCGCGTGCAGCTCTTCCATGCGCGGCATGCCCTGCAGGTACAACGGCAGCTCGAGCCGCCCGCCGTGGTTCCGCTCTTGCGCCCTTAGGTGCCGCTCTCCCTCGTTTCGCCACTTGCACCAAGCCGCCATCAGCTCGGCGCGGTTGTGGTTTTCCTCTTCTGCCGTGCTGAACGCCCACCGGTTCGCCGCCTGCAAAAATGCAAGCTGTGCAAATGCGAAATCGTAGAAGGCTTCCTCGACCAGAGCGCGATCCATGTTTCGCTTCCATCGGCGGCCCACGAAGCGCACGCGCCGCGCGACCGCTTGGCCCCAAGCAGTGCGCATCCATGGCGGGCAAAATCGCATTATCCCCTCAGGCGCCGGCGCGCGCGCGAGCTGGTCACTGCAGAGGTAAAGCGCCGTCGCGGCCGCGTTGAACAACGCGACGAGAAGCCACGACCAGTCACGCTGTGCGCACGCCATCGCGACCGAGCCGAGGCAGCAAACGCCGTGATAGCGCGAGAGCCATTTGGCCGACTTCGCCATTTCGAGAAAGAACTGCTGCAATCGAGCCGTCACGCCTGGCCGGCCTTCCTACCCGTGATGAGGTCCGAACCGCGCGCCACGAGCTCGGCAATGTAGCTTTCTGGCCAATCGGTCAGCGGCAGGTCCATCGCGCGAATCACCTGGCAGACCTGGAACGCGGTCGCCTCCATTGCCGTCGCGCTGTCGAGCGCGCGCAGGAATGCGCGGCTGCGGCGGTTCGGCGCCAGCATCGCGATCGTGTCGTCGCTCAATGGAGCAATGAACATCACGCCTTCGGGAGGCAGCGAAAACGCCAAGCCGGCTCGGTCGTGCGTCTCGAGCCATTTCACGGCAGCGAGCGCGATTTTTTTCATCGTTTTCAAGTAGGCCGCGTTTTGCTTGGCGTGGCTCATTGCCTGCAGCTGCTCGCGCACGGCCGCGGGCAACGCGGCCACCTGTTCCGGTGTCATCACGCGCAGCTCCATGCTCGCGCCAAACTCGAGCACCGTGCCGCACTCAATGCAGACAGTCAGCGAGCCCGGCTTCGGCGACTCGTCGTGCTTGACCGCCGTCGCCGCGCTGAGCTTGGTGCCGCACGTCGGGCATTTTTGGTCCGGAACCTTGAACGTGTTCACTAGGCCTCGAACGCGCCGAAGAAACGGCACGCGCAGGCATGCCCCTTGCGAAATGGGCACGCCACATCCGCAGGAACACCGGGCGGCCGAATGTCGCACGCGGCATCGTCGGCGCCGCGCAGCTCAGCGCGATCGGGTCCGACCAGCTCCGCAAGCAGTGCCGCAGTTATCTCCGCACTCGTTGCGCCCGCTCCTACTGCGTGCGCCCGAAGAATCCTTCGCTTTTGACTCATCCGCTTTTCTCCAGCTCCAGAAAATGAAAAACGCTCGCGGCAATGTTGAGCGCGCGCGCGCGCCTGCCAGCGCCGCTCGGTGACGCGGTGCCGAACGTCGTCGCGAGCGCGCGGATATCGCTGAGCGCTGTCTGACGCTCTTCAGCTGACAGATTCCACCAATCGTGAAGCACCAGAGCGCTCGTCTTCATGCGTCCGCCGCCCCTGGTAGTCGGCCGCTCGAGATGATCTGAAACGCCACCGTGAGCAAAAGGCCTTCCTCCTCGCTACCGCTCCGAACCTGAATGCCGAGCTCGGCGCAGGCCTGCGCGAGCGCTTGACCGAACGATCGCGGCGGACCAGAGCTGAGCAGCTCAACCATTCGCGCGAGCACGCCGGCGAGCTCCTTAGTGCGCTCCGCCACGACGGCATCAAAGATGCGCATCATCTGCGGTGGTAGTGCGGGCGTCGGCGCCGGCCCAACGCTGAGCCCGTAGACCGCTCCACCTTCCGCGATAGCATCGCCCGGAAAGAGAATCTGCGGGGCCGTTGCGGCCGCAATCTCTTGAAGCGCTTCATCGCGCGAGCAATCGACGCAGAAAAACACGGGTGACTGATCCGACACAGCCGCGATGCACTCCGTTCGCTGGACCGTCCCGGCGTCAGTCTCGAAAAAAATCACCTCGCCGGCTGCCTTCAGGCCGCCGCGGGCCAGTTCGCAAAAAATGCACTCGTCGACTTCGTGCTCGACGTCGACCCACGGTCCCTCACCCAACTTTCGAACGCGAGTGATCATCGGGCGCCCCGCGCCACAGCGAACGCGCTACCCGACTTTGCGATGCACGACGCGAAGCGGAGCAGGAGGAACGGGCGCGTTTGGCGATCGCTCGATGGTCCCGGAGGCTCGTCGGACGGCGTACTCCGGTTCTCCGGCGCGCTCGAGCTCAAGCGCGCTGAACGCTTGCGTGTTGAACCAGATGACGACCGTCGCCGACTCTCCCGCCTTACCGAGCTCGTAGACGCGCACCGACGCCCAGAGCTTGAACGGCGGCGCGGCCCACCCGTAAACCGCCGCAGCCAGCCTGCGCAGGTCCCGATCCGCAGCCATGAGGCACTTTGCCGCAGCTTTCGCGCACGGGCCAACAACCCTCGGGAGTTGACGCCGTGTATCTTATGCGAACTGAGCGCAGCTGCTGCGGGGGTGCCCATGCCGGCAACTCTTTGAACGAAGCCCGCGCCGCGGCGCTGTTCGAGCCGCGCGCGCTCCGCAGTTACTTGGATATCAGCGAACTCCGGCAAGTTGCGCAGCAGCTCGACCAGCTCGAGCAACCGCGCGTGCAGCACGTCGGCGAGCTCGCCGGGCGCAGCGTGACCGCTCAGTGCGTTCATGGCGTCCGTGAGCTCGCTGTCACTCAGCGCGAGCGAGTCGCCAGCAATGAGCGCCAGCCGAGCCAGCGGCGTGAGCTGATCCGTTTCGGTGTCGCGCCGAGCCCGGCGCGTTTTGCGTGCTGTTCTTTTCATTGTCCGAAATCTATCCTTTTCGCACGGCCCGCTTGGCGGTCGGTTTTGCGCGCGCTGCGGCGCGCTTTTTTGAGGCACCTTTTTCGGACAGCGCATGGGCAAGCGCCGACATCACCTCACTGGTCGGCACGCCGGCGGAATCCGCCGCAGCGTTCAACGCGCGCCGTGTGAACTCGCTCCAATTGAGACCAACGCGCGTCGCGGCGGCGTCCCATCGTTCGAAATCTTGGGCGACCGCTTCGAGCGGTCGTCGCGGATTGCGTTTTTGCTGCCGTCGCTTGAAGCGGATCACCTTCCCCGCGCCGGTCGTTTTGGGTTTCGTGAGCATCCTTCGTGAGTGTACACACGTGGATACACTCACGCAACGTCGATTCCGTGCTAACTTGTATCTCTATGTCCACGCTCAAGTTTTGGGGAGTGCTTGCCGGACTGGTGCTCGTCAACTGCGGAGGCGCTGAGTTCACTGCCCGCACTGATGCTGCCGGCGGCGGCGAGGGAGGTGAAAGCGCCGCAGATGGGGGCGATGCAGGCGAAAGCGGCGCAGGCGCTGCACAAGCTGGCTCGAGCGCAGGCGGCAGCTCGAGCGCAGGCGCTGCGCAAGCTGGCTCAAGCGCAGGCGGCAGCTCGAGCGCAGGCGCTGCGCAAGCTGGCTCGAGCGCAGGCGGCAGCTCGAGCGCAGGCGCTGCGCAAGCTGGCTCGAGCGGCGCAAACTGCTTAATCGGTTGGAAGGGCTCGAGCTGCGACACGTGCACGAATTCGTCAGCTCCAACGGGGTCGCAGACCTGCACCCAAATCCTGGAATGCTACATCGCGGCGCCGATTGGCACCGACTGCGAGTATGGAAAAGCGACGTCCGACGCGGTCGTCAAGGTTGCGCGGGAGGTCCGCGCCTGTCGTTGTAAGTGACGTTTTCGGCTGGTATGCTCGGGTGTGGCTGCATTGCCATGAGCTATCGCAACCCCGAACTTCAGCCCAAAATGACCCGCGGCCGCGTCGACGAGCTCGAGCGCGGCGCTCGGCTCGCGGCGCCGACGATGAGCGTCGTAATGCTCGACGCCGCGGAAGTTCTCGAACTCGTCGAGGCCTACAGGCGCCACCACAAGCGCTGCACGTCCTGCGGGTTCGAACGCTGCGAGCACCTGAGCTCGCCGGCGTGCTCGGGTTTCAGCGAGTCATGACCAGCGGGAAGGAACGACGGAAAGAGGCACGCCGCAAAGTCGTCGAACGCCTGGCGATGAACGCAGTTGGAGCGATCGGCGCCAAGCTGATCGAGTCCAAGCTCGACCAACACGCGAACGACTTCCTGCAGAGCCGCAATCGCGCGCTGCGAAACGCGGCCGTTCTGCACGGGAGCACGGTGGGCGGCAATGGGCCCCTCTACGTGCTGCCTCGGTACACCGGCGCGACTACTGGTTTCGTGTACGTTCCGCCGATGTGCATCCGCTGCAGCGCGCGGCCCGTCGTGTCGTCGGTCGGCTCGCGCGCGGCCTATTGTGAGCAGCACTGGCTCGAGCTTTGGAACGCCGGCACCTAACGCTGCTCGAGCGCTGCACGCGCTGCCGCACACACGGCAATCTAACGCCGGTGACGCTCGACGTCGCTGGCCGCGCGCCTATGCGGCACGAGCTCTGCGTTTCTTGCTTCGCTTCGCTCGTTCTGTTTTGGACGTCACTCGAGTTTGTGGCGACGCCGGCGCCTCAGCTGCGGCGTAGTGACCGCGGCCGCTGAGCGCGTCACTCAGCGTCGAACGCGGAACCTTCAAGGCCTGCGCGATTTGGCGCAGCGTCTTTTTTTTCTTCTGCATCGAGCGCGCGCGCTCGAGCGTTGCCGGGTCCATCCGCCGCGGCCGCCCCCAGCGACCGCCGGTGGCCTCGACGCGCACGCGCGCCGCTCGGATGCGCTCGCCAATTCGCGCGCGCTCCATCTGCGCCGCCCACGCAAGGACCGCGAGCACCACCTCAGCGGCGGGCCCGTTGAGGTCGAATGCATCAGTAAGCGACACGAGCTCGGCGCCGTGGTGCTTGAACTCTTCGACCACGCCGAGCACGTCGCGAATACCTGAACGCCCGAGACGGTCGATCGCGAAAACGTACACGCGGCCGACAACACCAGCGCGCACAGCCGCGCGAAGTTTTTGCAGCGCTGCGCGGTCGATGGTAGCCGCTGACTTCTTCTCTTCGAACCAGAAGGCTTTTCGGATTCGGTCGCCGCGCGCGGCTGCCGCGCGCGTGATGGCGTGCCGCTGAGTCTTCACGTCCTGTTTTTCGGTGCTGACTCGGAGATACGCCGCTGCCGAAACCATGCCCCATTTTTAGCCTCTTTTGGCGCCGCAGGCGCGCGGCCGCGAATGCGGCCCACGTGAGCTCTTTTGGCGCCGGAGGCGCGCGCACACGGCGCCCAGCCGCGACGCTGTGCACGGTTGCAACCGTTGACCGTGTCGGCGCTCGAGCTCTCGCAGCGAGTGGCGCCAGCGACACTAGGCAGCGGAGCAGAGAAGCGGATCGCTGGTCTGTTGATTTGGTCATCTACAGTAAGAGGCACTTCGAAGCGGTGATCTGCTGGTCGGGTCAGACCCAACATTCTAAGCAGTGATCTGAGCAGCTCCGCACGCGTTCAGGAGTGCTGAACGCTCTACAAGTTGTCCACAGCGCGTGCGCGCGACGATGGCGTGCAACGCCTACACGGATCGCGATACACGTCCGCGCTGGCGAGGCGTAGCTCGCAGCGCGCATCCGTGCGCGGCACGTCAGCTACTCAGGAGGGGGCCGCTCTGGAGCTCGCAAGATGCTCGAGCCGCCGCCGGCGTTGCGTGCGGCCTGCAGTGCTCGGCGCTGGTCGTTGCGTTCTTGCGCTTGCTGCGCGGCTTGGGCGAGGCGCTGCAATTCCGGATCGAGCTCGGTTTTCTGCCCTGAATACACATGCTCGGTCGCGTAGACGATGTGCCGTGCTTTCTGCGCGACGGCATCGCCGGCAGCGCGCGTCGCCGCGGCCTGCTGCTGGCGTCGTTGGCGTTGCGCGCGACGGCTGAAAGGGTTTTTTTGCGTGATGGAGCGCCAAATGAAGGTTTTGATCGTCGTGCCGCGCGAGCTCCGCCATCTGGCATTTGGAAGCTTGGCGCCGACGTGCACGCGCTCGCTCGTGATCACACCTGCATCGCGCAGTTGGCGACGGCAGCGCGCGATTGACTCAACATGATACGCGCGACCGTCGGGTCGGCGCAGCTTCTCAGCAAGGCGCGCGTCTGTCTGGTAGCAGACGTCCCCGAAGCTAGCGACGTGTCCACCAACGAGCGCAGCGAGACGAGACCACCCTTTTTTCAAGAGCTCGGACATGGCGATCCGCTCTGCTTGGTCCCAGCTGCCGTAGACGGTCACGTGTGACGCGCTCCGGTGTGGCGCCGATGTACGTGGCACCTGTTTCGGCTCGTGGCTCGGTCAGAATGTGACCGCCTGCACGTTGCCGGGGGACTCGTTTTGTGGTTCGGTTGGTTGGCCAATTCGTGGAGCTCCTATCTCCGCGCGTTTGCCCCCCAAGAACCCATCGGCGTGTGATGACGTCCGGTGGGTTCGGCTATTTGCCGAGCCCTTGGGGGGTGATCGGGGCTTATGGAAGTGCAGCCCGCGTCGTTTTGGCAACTTTTTTTCGCCCGCTGGCGGAATCCGACAGCGCTCGGCGCCCCCGTAGCGGCACAAAACAGGCCCTAGGACGTCCGGGGAGCGATCTGCGGTCGGCTGCGACCGCTGATGGCGGCGCGGACGTCCTAGCGACTGTTTTGTGACCCGGAGGGGGTGACGCGCGCCCGACCGGAGGGGGGCCGGTCGAACGTGCGGCACCCTCTCCGGGTTACTCCGGCAACGGGGGGAGCTCGGGCACCTCGGGCGACGGCAGCGGCTGCCCGAGCTCGGCGAGCTCGGCAGCGCTCGCCTCGCCGCCGTCGACGTCGGGCGGGATCAGCTCGAGCGCGCTGCGCTGTCGTTCGATCAGCTCGTCGAACTTCTGAGCCGTTCGTTCCTTGCCAAACTGCAGCATCGCGATCCGCTGCTCGAGCACTTCACGTCGTGTAGCCATTGGTCCTTCTTTCACGGGCCGGCGCCGTCGTACGTCAGGCCAAGCCGAACGTTATAGGTCAAGCCAGCGCTGAAGCCGGTCACTGAGTAACTGATCGCGGTCGTCCCGTTGCATTCGATCTCGATGCTCCCGCCGGCTCCGCTTAGAACGGTGTTGTTGATGCTGCAAATGGGCTGGGTGATCGTCGCCCCTGCCTCGTCGGTATAAATCGCGTTGAGCGTGAGCGTGCCAGCGGCGCCGGCGACAGTGGGCGCAAGATACCCAAACACGCGCCAGGTTCCTTTGCGCGCGACGGTTGCAGCAGACAGCGTCGTCACGCCTACGGCTGCAGTGAGGCCCGTGCGGTTCAGATAGGTTTCCGTCTCGACGGTGTTGGGCTGCGGCTGAATCGTGATGCCGCAGCCCAAAGTCTTGAAGACCATCGGGTTCGCGGACGCCGCAAAGTCGATGCCGCCAACGCGCATGGCGACCGTGGCCGCAATCTTGATGAACGCGGAGATCGCGTTGATGACCGGGTCAGCACCGAACAGCAGCCAGCCGCCCGCGGTGACCTCCAAGCCGATCGCATAACCGCCGCTAACGCCCCACATCTCAGCCTGAAAGCTGTCGCTCTGCACGATGGCGCCGGCGTAGATCGCGAGCGCCGGAGCGCCGGCACCCTGCGGGCCTGGCCCGTTCTCCGCCTCGAAAGCGCCGTAGGAGTTCGCGGAAACAATCGGCGTCGCAAAGTACACTTTGCAAAGCGCGCCCATGCCCGGGTGGTTGAAGTTGTCGTGCATGCCGCAGAGCAGATTGCCCTTGTTGACCCAACACCCGTACATCACGTGCGAGCCGTTCCCGAGTCCCATCACGCCTTGGACGTTCTGATTCAGGAACATGTTCGCGCCGCCCGTGAACGTTGTCTTGGACGTGCGCGCAACGCGGCAATTAACGTAGCTTGCACCAAAGGGCGCGAGCCACTGACCACCCGCAGAAGTGGCGACGCAGTTCTGCATGATGATGCCGGAACCGCTGCCCGTGTAGACAGGCAGATCGACACCCATCAAGATCGCGCGCGTGATTTTCAGGTCCTTCACGCGCACGCGCACCTCGTTGCCAGCGTGCAGCTCGAAGCGATTGATTTGCTGCAGCAGCGTGTCGACTACGACGGTATCGCCCGGCGCTGGCCAGGCAACTACGGTAGTCTCGTCGACACACGGAAGGCTGATAAAGCTGTTCGTGGCGCTCGCGAGCCCCATCGAATAGCAGATCGCGCCGAGTGCCGTGCCGCTCGTCACTCGGATTCGCTCGTCATTCGTGAACGCGCCGCCCGTTGTCGAGAGCTGACCGCGTACGCCGGTCACCGCGTTGATCTGCGTGACCCCATTGAGTGTCATCGCCGCGGTTGAAGTCACCGAGCCGGTAATATTCACGAAGGCAACGGTGCCCGGGATCGAAGGGTCCGCGCCGAAGTTGAAAAACGTCGTCAGGATGCTTTGCGCGGTCGCAGCGAGGATCGTGATCGTCGTGGTCGAATTCTTCAAGAACAGGCGTTGCCCACCTGGAAAGCAGCGCGCCGAGTACTCGGCCAACGTGAGCAACGGAGTTGTGGCGGTCAGGCCGTCGTTTTGATCGCTCGCGAGACCCGTAGAGTTATCCGGGTTGATGAACCACGTTGCCTGTGCGCCGAGATTCACATTCGCGATCGGCGCGCTCCACGTGGTCAGGTCCGGCAGCAGCGCATAAATGCACTTCGTCGAGCGGACATAGACCTGCATGCCCTCGCTGCGAAAGTTCGCTGGGATGGCGTTGCGCGCAGCGATGCTCGCGACGTCGTTCCGAAAGCCACCCTTTTCGAGGTTTGGATCCTGCGTCGGGTACGGCGTGATTGTGCCGGGCAGGTTTGCAATCAAGCCCGAGATGCCAACGCCGCTCATTGTTCCACCAGATCGAACGCGCCTAGGCCCGTGTTGTCGGACCGAAAGCAGTCGTATTGCTCAGTGATGCCGTTTGCGTTCGTCACGTTGACCGCGCTAGCGACCTTCGAGCACGCGAACGGAAAGCCGCCCACAAAGAAGTTGGAGACGGTGAGACCGAAGGCCGTCCGCGCCCAAAAGAACGCGCTCTGCCCTGCCAGCGTGTTGTAGCTGTAGGTTCCCTGCGGCCCGAGCTTCAGCGTCGCAGCGAGCGAATTTGCAAAAGCTGAGTTGTACACGCCCGGGTCTACTGCCGAGCCAAAGAACACGTTTTGACCCCAGACGATGGACGCGCCGGCAGTGTCCGAGCCGGTGCCCGTTGGGCCCGTCGCGTGCAGCGTGAAACCCCAGCTCGCGCCGTAGGCATTTTTCGTCACCGCGTGCGGCGAAATGAACGCAGTGCCCGGCAGCGTGATCGGGTTGTTGTTGCCCTCGGTGTCGGTGAGGCTGACCAGCGTCGCCGCTTGGTTGTAGGACGCAGCGAACGCCGGGTTAGTGACTGTCGCGCCGGCGAGCACGAGCGTCGCGCCGGTGAGGCCAAAACCGGTGATATCGAACGGCGTTAGGACGTCGATTTCCAGCTGCTCGTTCGCGCCTGGGTTCAGCGTTGTCAGCTGCAGGCCTGCGCCGGCGGTGAGCTTCACTCCGAGAAATCCGGGCGTCGTGTCGCTGCCGCTGACCTTCAGCAGAGTGACGAGCGCCCAGATCGCATTTAGCGCGTCTTCGACGTAGCCGCCTGGCGCGTCCGAAGTGTTGAGGATTTGACTCGCGTCGTAGTCGCCGATTTCTGGGACCGCCGCCGGCGTCGTGCGCCCGTTGAAGCTGATCAGAACCCCGCCGCCGCTGCTCGCTGGTTTCGGCGTGATGTGCATGCCGTCGCTGTCGACGGTGAGCACATAGCCCGGCGTCGACGGCGCGTACGTCGGGCCGCTAGCAGCCTGTCGAAGAACCAACGAGGGGTTCATGCGGGCTCAGGGCGAAGACGGCACGTTTGCGAAGTTGATGACCTGCACGGCGCCGGCGGTCGTTCCGAAAAAGCGCACGGTCAGCTCTCCGGCAGCAGTGATCCAAGCATTTGCGATGCCCAGATTCGGCTCGCGCGGCAGCGCAAGCGATGTGCCGAGCGAGACAACGACCGGATCGGTTTCCTTGCCTGCAAAACTGCCCAGCGCGATCGTCACGTCCGCAAAAGAGCCCTGCTCAATTGCTGGCACCGTCATCACGCCCTGACTCACGCTGTGATCCGTGACATTGGTGGCGAGCGGCAACGGGTTCGGCGTGAACACGTTGGCGCGCATCGCTCGCAAACTGAACGTGTCCGCGGTAAGCACCGTTCCAATGGTCACGCCGTCATTGACGGCGGTCTGCTCGAGCGTGGCCGTGTGCGCTGTCAACGAGCCGTCGACAGTCGTCACGTGTAGAAAGGCGTTCTCGACATCGATGTCGCCGGCGATGTGAGTATCCCAGCAGTCGAGCCGGTCAGCGTGAAAGCCGCCCTCAGCGCCAAGCACAGCGCCCACCTCGCAGCTCCGAAACGAGATCGCGCCGAGCACGTCAACGCAGGTGACCAATCCAAAAGTGGCATTGATGCCCTCGAGCCGCGGCTCGCCCGTCATGCTCACCGCGCCATGCAAACCGCCGCCCTCGACGTGCGTGGGGTGGCTGCCGCCAATCAAAAACGACTCCGCCGCAACGTTCACGTTGTAGAGGCTGAGCCCCGGCACGGGTGCGACGTCAGTGCCGAGCAACGCGACAGTGATGGGCGCGCCGGTGGCGATGATCGAAATGTCGATCGGACAAGTGAGCTCTTCTGCACTGTAGTCGCCCGAAGCGACGAGCAGCGCGCCGCGGCCAAAACCGGACGAGACGATGAAATCGATCCCGGCCTGAATCGAAAGGAACGGCTCAGCGATGGAGCCGTCTTGCGTCGAGCCCGTGCGCCCACTGTCGACGTAAAACTCGAGAGACAACGGCACGATTGCGCCGCCCCCACCACCCGGCGGCAGAAACTTCGCTTTGCCGTCGCTTTGCATGGTGAGCACGTCGCCGGCGTTGCCGTCGAACACGGGACCAGAAGTAGCGGAGCGGAGTGCGTAGGCCTTGGACATGGGATTACCTCTCAGAAAGGAACGGCTGCGAGCAGCTCGCGCAGCTCTTCGGGTGACTGTTTGTAGCGGCCGGCTTTGCGCATCACGCGGCCGCGTTCGCGCTGCTCTTTCAGCATCGCGCGCAGTGCCGCGTCTGCTTCGGCCTGCTGCACCGCAATGATTTCGTCGGGGTTCTCCTCGGCCCATTCCAGAAAGGCCTCGGTGCGCGAGCGCTTCGCGCTGCCCTTGATGCGCTTCGCAACGCGGTTGAACACCGGCACGAGCTCGGCGGGCAGGTTCGAGCGGACGCGGTCGTCGTCTTCCTGCGAGCGCTCGCGCTTCGTGCTGCGCTCGACCACGTTGCGCCGGTCAGCGTTGCGCACCTGGCGCTGCAGCGTGCGCGCTTCCTTGAACTCGCCGGCAGCCAAGGCCTCGCGCTCGAGCCCCTTGCTGCGCGCCGATGCTCGGCCGCTCGCGCATGCGGCGCGTTCTTCGACGCGCTGCCCGCGCTGCCTAAGCGTGAGCTCTTCGCGCTCGCGCTGCTGCTGATCGCGTAGCGCGAGCCTCGCCGCGCGGCACTGCTGGCGCGCGCCGTGCACCATGTGCCGCCGCTCCACGCGCGCGGCGTGAATGCGTGCGCGCAGTAGCCGCAGCTGCGCCTTGTCCTGCTCGCGCAGGTATCCGGCTAGCTCGGCTTGGAGCCGCCGCCGCTCTCCGGATGCCCGCGCGCGCGCCACGTGTGCCCCTGCTCTACTTCTTTCGGTCGGGGTTGCGGTTGGTGGGCGGAACGCTGTCGCTCGAGCTCGAGCTCGTTGCGGGCCGCTGGCTTTCGCGAATCGACGCCGCGGGCGACGGCAGCTTGATTTCCGGCCGCGTCTTTTCGGCGGGCTCGAGCTTTGCGTCGACCTTCGCAGGCTCGTCGACCTTCGCAGGCTCGTCGACCTTCGCAGGCTCCGAGCTCGGCGCGGCAACGACTGGCGCAGCCGCGGCGCTTGCGACCTTCTGCACGAAAAACGCGTAAGCCTGTGCCACGACCGGATCGGACGGGTCTAGCTGCACATCCACGACGTTCGCGCCGTTCTTCGCCTTCGCGTGGCAATAGAGCCGCGCGCCGTCAGACCAAAAGGCAAGCCACAGCCGCGGCAGCTGCGCCGGCGCCGGCGCCGAGCTCGCCGGCGGTGCGCTGTCGATGATTGGCGGCGCGTAGCCGCGTATCACCGGCGCCGCCGCCGGCGCCGAGCTCGCGGCAGGCGTCTCGCCGACGAGCGCGCCTGTGCGCTCACGGGGAGCCGCCTGCAGCGGCTGCGGATTCTCGCGCGTGGTGCTCATGGCTAGTAGACTTCTTCCAAAGCCATGTGGATCGTCCCGGCCAAGCCGGTGACGGCGATACCGCCCGACGTGTCGGGCGAGTTGACGAAAATGAACGGATTGCCCTGCGAGGCCTGCGCACGCGCGCGCAGCTTGATGGACGGCGTCGTGTTGGTGACGACTCCGAGATCCGCGCCTGAAATCTTGGGCAGCCAAATCGAGCACTGGCGCGTGAACGACTGCGCCGAAGCGTCGCCGAGAATGCCAGGCCTCAAGAGATGCGAGTTCTTGACGCGGTTGGTGTACGTAACGCCACCGTCGACAGAAATGTCGAGGTAGAGCACGGCTTCGCCGCCGCCGTTGGTTGTGGTGTTGCGCAGGTCGAGCGCGAGCTCTGCGCGATACGAGAGACCGGCGCTCGGCGTCGGCAGCGTGAGCACGATGGCATCGGGGTCGCCGAAGCCGTCGGGCGAAATGACGTCGGGCACGGTGGGCAGCGCCAGCGAGCCGCCCATGGTGCTCGTCGCCTCGGTCAGGCGCAGACGCGCGCCGGGGCCGAAGGACAGCGGGCCGCCGTCAGAGTTGGCAATCGGGGGACCGGAGGGGGCGAGACGGATCTGGGTCATTTAGGATGCTCCATTTGCTGATGTGACAACGGAGGCGAGCGCGCCGCCGTTGGGGACCTTGTTCGGGCTCTTCGCCCAGTGCTCGACGAGCGTCATCACGAGCGGCATGGCCTGCGTAAGCTGCTCGCTCATGATCTTGGTGACGGCGTTTTCCTGCTCGCCCGACTCGAGCTCGACTTTCTTGATAGCCATGAAAAGCTCGTGGCACTCGGCGAGCTGGCGGTCTTTCGTCTCGAGCTGCGACGACTGGAAATCGAGCATCTTGCGCGCGCTCTCGAGGACCGCGTCCGCAGTCTTTGCTACGCTCGCGATTGCATCGGCGAGCGCCTTTGCGCCGTTCTGCGTGCCGAGGTCCTGCGCGCTTGCGTTCTGCCCGGTGACGGTGCGCAGCATCGTCGAAAGGCTCGCGCCGGTGCTGTCTTCGGCGACAAAGGTCAGCTGCACGCGCCGCTTGGGCAGCTCGGGAATCAGCGCCTGGATCAGCGTCTCGGCATCGCGCGCCCAGATATCGGGCTCGATGCCGGCGTCTTGGATCGGTTCCCACGTCTCGAAAACGGTGCCCTCACACATGAGGCGCACGCGGCGAGCCGCCTGCATCCCCTCGGTGACTTCGCGGGTTAACTTCTCCATAAACGCAACTAGCTGACTCATGCTGCCGCCGCCTTCCTTGACGTATTTGCGAGAGCGATCACGAGCACAGTGGCGAGCACCAAGCCCCCACCGATCGCAATCACCTTGACCACGGTTTCCGCGTCTTTCGCGATGGCCGTGGCCGAACCTGCTAGCGAGCCAGGCGCGGCGCCGTTGGTGATGGAGTTGCTCGAGCTCGGAACAAACGAGCTATCGAGCAAAACATTTGCATCGTGCGGCCAGGGCATGACCGACTGCTCACCGCGGTTGAAGAACCGCACGAACACACGCGACGCCTTGCTATCCTTGTTGCCGAGCTGCAGCGAGCCGGCGAGCTCGGGAATGTCCGCGCGCGTTGCGTCGACCTTGAGGCCGTTCGCGCTCGGAATGATCTGAATCTGCGCGCCGCGCAGCGCCGCGGGGTTGAGTGGATCGGCGACTGCTGCGCCGTGCGCGTTGTCCTTGATTTGGTCCTCTACCCAGACGCGCAGCTCTTGGTCTGCCGACATTCCGAGCGTCCAGATCGTTCCGAGGATGCCACGGTCCGGATCATCGGCGCGCCACAGCGCCCAGACGTTCCAGCCCGGAAAAACGGTGACGAAGCCGGGCGGGCTCGAGCTCGAGCTCGCCGGCGCCGGCGCAGCATCGCCCACGCGCGCGCGGTGATGCGCGCGGCCGATGCCGCGTGCTGCGCGCCGCACGTTCATTTGTGAACGAGCCTCCAGGCTTCGTGAAGATACGGCGACAAAATCTCGTAGGCGCCGAACGCTGCGCCCATCCAGCCGGCGACGCGCGTGGCTGTCTTCTTGGCCGCGGCTTTGCTCGACTCGTGAACGAGCTTCGTCTGGTCTTCCTGCGCTCGGTTGCGGTCCTGCTCGAGCAGCTCACGCAGCTCTGCAAAATCCTTTCGCAGGCCCGTCACCTCGGTTCGAAGCACGCCGATTTCGCGCTTGGTGCTCGCGATGTGGCGACCGTTGCGCGCCGTGCCTGCCATCAGCACGCCGAGCGACTCATGCACGTCAGACGGCAGCGGCGGCAGAGAGCCAAGCGGAACGCCGGGCGAAGTGTCGTCGTCATCGGCAGCGCGAAACGCGCCCGAGCTCGCATAGTCGTGCTCGCCGGGCAGCGAACCCGCTGAGCGTCGGTCGTGCTCGCGCGGATTCATGCGACGTTCTCCGGCTCGAGCCACGGGTCGATCGAATAGAACGCGCTCCAGTGGTGCAGCGGGTGCACGTGCAGCAGGATCGGGCTCTGGACGCCCTGATTCCCGTCAATGGTGTGCACCAGATCACCCTCAACGCGATGCACGATCGCGTGGTGCTGATACGGCTCGTTGAGGTAGGCGACGTCCCCCGGCTCTGGCAGGGTGTGCGAGCCGAGCTGGTGCAGCGCGTAGCAAAAGCCGTAGTGCGGCGGGCCAAACATCCACCGTTGACCGAGACCGAGCCCGGCCTGGTGAATGTGATGCAGCGCGAACGCGCCGCACCAGTGCGGCGGATGCGGCGCGAGCTCGCTCTGGTGCAGCACGTCGCCCCAATAGACGCCGAGCCGTTCCTTGACGAACGCAGCGACCGCTTTCGGATCGTTACCCAGCGCGCGCAACGCCTCGTAGTCTGCGAGCGCAGACTGCACCACCATAAGGCGGCGCGGATCGATTGAAGAAAGGTCGACGCTGTCCATGCCGGCTCACTTCACGCCCGCGGCGAGCTGCTGAGCGATGAGCCCGCCGATCGGTGTTTGGCTGTACGCCAGCACGCCGGCGCCTTGCGTCGCGTCGTTCTTGAAAATCAGCGCCCAATCGTTCGAGTTGGTCGCCGATTGCAAAAGGATCATCAGTCCCGCTTGCTGGCCCGAGCCGTCGGCGTTCACGTGCCACATGGTGCGTTTGAGCGCCGGCAAACCGGGGCCGCTGTTCGCCGGCACGTTGTCGACGGTTGCACCTGGTCCGGGTTTCGGCGGTGGGTTGCCGCGCGGCTTGGCGCTCGCCATGCCGACGAGCAGCAAGCCAGCACTGACAACAACACCCCCAACTAAGAGCGCTTGGATCGCTTTCATCGTGCTTCACCCGGTTGATGCGAGACGGCGCCGGCTTCGCGGACGTGTGAGCGCGTACGACGCCGCAACAACTGCCCCCAAGCCCAGAACCACAACCCAGCCCGCTCCTCTGGACGGGCGGGGTGCCCGGGGGCGTGTACCTCCGGGCACCCCTGTTTTTTTTTAGCAGGCTCGAGCGCGGCGAAATAGCCAGCGCTTCGGATCTCTTTCTGGAGCTTCGCGAAGCTCGGCGCGGAGTTCTTGCACGCCTCGTCGGGGCAATACCCGCTCGACCAGTACGCCGCGGCGAAGCGAGCCGGATCACCGGTCGCGGCTGCGTCGTACATGCTCGGTTTCACCGCGCCGAGCCACGCCGCGATTCCGGTCTCGTCGTCCGGGAACGCGCGAAATGCGCTCGGCGCTTTGCCGTCGAGCATCCGTTGATGGAGCTCGAGATAGCGCTTTTTCTTGTCGTTGGTCTGGCCCTGCCCGAAGCCGTCCGCGGAGACGTTGTCGGGCATGGCCTCGACCTTTTCGAGGTCGAACCACGGCGGGCGCCAATAGTCGACCGTGGGGCCGGCGGTGACGGACAGGTTTCCCCAGTTGTGCTCAATGACTGCGCGCCCGTGGTCGTTCTCGATGAACAACAACGCGAGCAGCAGCTCAGCCGTTTCGCGATCGGGCTGCTGCCCAAAGCGACGCGCGTACGCCGCCGGCACGGCCGCGGCCATGTCGCTCGGTGTCACTGGTGTTGCACGTCCGGGGAATTCCACTCGCTACCGTTCAGCCTTTCCGTTCGGCTTTCCTCTGCTCGATCAACTTGGGAACGTTCACGCTCTTCGCGCACTTCGGGCAGAACTCGCCGAGCATGAACCCGCTCGAGCTCACCTCGAGCCAGTCAGCCGGAAGCGAGCCCACCTTTCCGGGGGCCTGCATTTCGCAGCCGTCGCAGCTGAGCGTGGTCGTCCTCATCGGCTACGCGCCCTCTTGGCTTTCGCGCGGCCCTTGGCCATCCGCGCGAGAAACTCTTTTTTGCTGAGCTTCTTTTTCTTCTTCGTGGTCTTCCGCTTCGCCGCTTTCTTCTTCGGCTTGCGCTTCTTGGCGGCGGCTTTGCGCTTCGGCTTCCGTCGCTTCACAGCGTGACGGCCGAAGGTTGCTTCATGCAGCCGCTTTCGCTCGCGCGCGAGCTCGCGGCGCAGCTTCTCAGCTTCGCTCAACCCTTTGCGCTTGCGCTTGGTCGTCCGCCGTTTGGCCTTTTTCTTGGCCTTCTTTTTGGCAGGCGACTTTTTGCGCTTCAGTGCGCGATCGAGCTCGGCAAGTGTTAGGCCCTTCATGGTTCAAACTCCTGGAAGCCGCTACCGGTGTTGAGCACACTGCCCGACACGAGCGGCACGACTGACAATGCTGGCACAGCGACGGCAACACCGAAAATAGTCAGCGTGCACGCGTTCAGAGCAACGAAGCTCACCGCGTCATCCGACAACGCGACCGGTCCAGGCCCGACGACGTTCCGCGCCTGCGAGCGCGCGCCGGCGGTCGCCTGCGTGAGCGTGACAAAGCACTCGGTGCCCTGGTCGTCGAGCGGTTCAGCGGTCGCCGTGAATTGGCCCGGAAGCGTGATGACCACGGGCGCGAGCACGCGCAGAATTTGGCGCGTGCCGCGCGTGCCGTAGTCGATGGTAATGGCGACGCGACCGAACGCCGAGAAGCGCCAGAGCGCCGCGGCTTTGGTGACGTCGCAGACCTGGACGGCCTTCGTGTCGCCGGGCGCCCATTTTTTGCGCTGCTGCGTGCCGTACACGACTCCCGTATTGCCGACCGACCCTTGTGGCGGCGGCTGCGCCGGCGGCCCGCTGACGGGCACCGGCTCGTTGATACGGTAGCCGTTCCCGTTCATCGGATGACGAGACCCGGGTGCGCCGCCTGCGGCGCCTTGAGCAGGTTGAGTGCCTTGACGATGTTCGTCGCCTGCGGGTGACCCGCCTGCGCCTGCTGGACGATTTTCGCGGTGGCTGCGTGCGCGGCCTGCGCCTTTGCAACGGCAGCGACGAGCGCCGGCGCGCGAATGCCGGCGGCGAGCTGCGCCGCGGCTGCCTTCCCCTGAGCCGTCGCGGTAGCGAGCTGCGCGGCCCCTTGCACCGCGGCGCCGGCGGCCTGCTGCAGGTTCTTCGCGTGCCCGAGCGCGACACCAACCTGCACCGCTTTTTGGTATTGCGGCGGCAACGCCTTCAGCGCGTTGTCTAGGACCGTCGTCGCGACGTTCTTGCCCGCCGCAATGTCTTTGGCTGCCTGCAGGCCCTGCGCCAGCGCGGTCTTTGCCTGCGGCGAAATCGGCAGCGCGTTGATGGCGATGGTTGTGATCGGCTTGCCCTGCATCGCGTCGGACGCGACGCTAAAAGCAGCCTGCGCGAGAGGTCCGCCCGGTAGCGCGCTTTTAGCCGCGGCGAGCATCGCTTCGGTGATGGACTGCCCCTGCGCGAGCGCAAGCGCGCCGCCGATGCCCGCGCTGATGCCCGTGCCGATGCCAGGCACGAACGAGATCACGGTTTGCACGTACGGCGCGAGCGTCTTTGCGGCGCCGAGAGCGCCCTTGAAACTGTCGACCGCAACGCGGTCGATGCGTCGCCCGTCGAGTAGCGCGGCCGTCGACTGCAGCGGCAGATTCGCGAGCGTGCCGGCTGCCTTCACGATGGTTCCGAGCACCGGGATCTTCGTGACTGCCGTGGCTGCTTTCTTCGCCACGTTGACCACTGCAGAGGCCGCTTTCTGGACGACTTTTGGAACCACGGCTTTCGCCACGCTCTTGACCGCGTTCGCGATGCTCGAGAAGAAACCGCCGACCGAGTAGTCAGCAGCACCAACCCAGGCCATCCCAACGCAGCCGACTTTTTGCAGCTCGTTGTCGAAAGCCAGCATCACGTGCGAGAGCGGAACGAACGCGCGCAGCGTGCGGCCCGAAACGACGACGGACAGCAGCACGCCCGGACCGAGACCCATGCCGACGCCGTCGTCGCGCCAGTCCCACCCGAGCCGCTGAATCAATGTGATCTCGTCGGCCATGGTCAAGCCACCTTCGCGAGAGCAACCTGCATTTCGGGAGGCAAAGCAGCGAGCTTGCCCTTTGTCGAGTAGGCGCGCGCGTCTTCACGCGCAGCCGAGAGGCGCAGCTGCTGCGCGTGATTTGGATCGGGGCTCTTGTTCGCCAGGTCGAGCAGCGCCGCCTTGAAGTCTTGCAGCGCTTTCGCCTTCGTGGTGCCGAGCGGCCAGAAGCGAATCAACGGCAGCGTGCCGATTTCGAGCGCCGTGGCGAGCGCAGTACCGGGCCCGAACTTCGCGTCTGCCGTGAGGCCGCGAGCCTTCTGGAACACCTGCACATTGGGGTCGGTGACGTTCCAACCGGCGCGCGTCTCTGCATCGAGCAGCGCCGCGACCATGGAGGCCGTGTCTGCCTTGACCGTAGTGACCGGCGCCGAGACAGGCGGCTGCGCGGGTTGCGCGGGCTGCGCTGGCAACGCGGGCAGCGACGGCGCCGGCGGCACCACTGGCACCACTGGCGGCGGTTGCTGCGCTACAGGCGTCGAGGGACCGAAGCCGGGGATCTTCACCTGCTGACCGGTCGCCGCAGTGAAAATGCCGCTGTTCGGATCGAATGTGCCAATGATCAGACCGTTCGGTCCGAACACGTTGCCCGTCGCCGGATCGAACGTGCCGAGCGGCGCGCCGCCGAGCGGATTGGGCAAGCTGAACGTGACACCCGGCGGCACTTGCTGCTGCGGATTCGGCGGCGAGGGCTGCGCCGGCGAGGGCTGCGCGGGCTGCTGCACGAGCGGCGGGATTTGGGGCAGCTGCGGAAGCTGCGCCGGCAGCTGCGGAAGCTGCGGCAGCTGCACCGGTGGCGCAGGCTGCGCCGGCGTTGCTGGCTGCTGCGCGCCAGGCGGCGGCACGATCACGTCCGGCGGCTCGTTGCTGCCTGGCACCTGCGGCTTGGGTTTCGCCGGCGCTGCGCTTGCGGACTTCGAACCGGCGAGCGCGACGATTCCGAACAGCGTGCCCGCGCCGGCGAGAGCGAGGAAAAGTTTTGCTCCGGGTGACATCAGGGAAAACTCCGAATCAGGGGGACCTTTGGAGGCCAGCCGGGCGGAACACTCGCGCCGAGAACCGTTGACGGATCTTCAAGCGGGCCGGTGTCGTTCCAGCTCTTGCGGCCGACAACGTGCATGTTGCCGCCGAGAAAATACGTCGAGCAGCGAGCGGGGAGACCCTGCGCCCATCGTTCGCAGAGCCACCAAATGAGAAGCCGATCGCAGTCGCCCCAACCGTCCCGGTAAGTCTGGATCGGTAGCAGCATGAGCTCGAGGCCCGAGCCGTGCTCCGGTGGGAGTTGGAAGCGAACGCCGCTCTGGTAGAGCGGCGGCAAGCCCCAGCGTTTGAACGCTGGCAGGCAACCAATTGCGAATCCTTCGATCGCACACTTGATTGCCCAAGCCTTCTCAGCCGGGGCGAAATCATTGCCGAGCTCGGTGGCGACGCGCACCAGCGAACCGCCTTAGCGGCGGACCTGAGTGCCGTAGAACGCGCCGGAGAAAACGAGCGGTGCGCCCGTCGGATTTGCGACGACGAACTGCACGCCGGTCGCCGTGTCGAGCGACGGCCAGAGCACCTGCGGAAAGGTCGAAACCTCCGACAGAAGCTCGATCGGCGCGCCGAGCGAGTTGGCCAAAATGTTTGTGCCGCTCACGTTCACCTGCGTGATGAGCAAGCCGATCACCGTCGACGGGCAGCCCATTTTTTGCGGCGTGAAAGGGCGGTTCGTCGAGACGTCGACGGCCGTACCGACAGAGCCGGCGGGAATCGTCGTAGCGCCGAAGCCCAAATAGGTGACGTCACCCGCGAGGTATTGCGGGGGCGTGAAACCGATCTGGCCTTGCTGCGCTTCCTGCGCGACCGCGGGCAAGCCAACGCCCGGATAGTACGGGTTCACGTTGGGCGAGCCGACGCGTTGCGCGCCTGGATAGAACGGCATCACGTTCACCAGATCGCCAACATGGCCAACGGCGCCGAAGGGGTTGCCGACCTGACCGGACAAAAGTGCGGATGCGATTTGATTCGGGTCCATGAGAAAAAAAACCTTTCAGAGAAGCTCTTGCGTGCTGAGACCTTCAACGCTTCCGCGTTGCCCCTTGTGTGCGTTTTGCCCTGATTTCTCAGGTGTTCGGCGTGCCGGGCTCGATGCCTTCCTCTACCAGGTAGCGGTAGAGCGCGACGTTCAAGCCAGTGGTGCCGGCAGCGACGCTCGCAGCTTGCGCGATTGGATATTTCCGGGTGAAGAAAGCCGGCACCAATGCCGCGGCGCCAGCGATGGCGACCACGGGCACAGGCCCTACCTTCCATTGTTGACCCGCGCCCATCTTCTGGTCAGCGAATGCAGCAGCGACGGTTACGCCGAGTGCTGAAACGCCTCCCACAGCGAGCGCGGTGGTGTGTTGATTCTCGCGAGCAGCACGCACGGTTTGCGCCTTCTTGCGCTCCATGAATTGCTTGGCTCGCACCAGTAGAGAGTGCGCCATCGCGATCAGCAGTCGCTCCATCCGATGAGGACTGGCAACAACCGAACGCACCGCGTATATATGGGGGATGGCGGAGAACCGCGATTTGCGCGCTAGTTTGTTGCGTATTGGGCCGCAGCTCCCGGGGCTTTCACTGGACGGAGTGCTGCTCGATGGGCGAAAAAAAGCGACAATGTGTGCAGAACTCGGTCTCCATTTCGAAATCGTCGAAGCACAAACGCTCACCGAGGCCTGCTCTGTCCTGTGGTCTCGTCACCCTTCGCGCGCGCTCGAGCTCGCCGGCAAACGCAACGTGCTCGAGCTCGCGCAGCTCTGCGGCGCAACTCCCACGGCAATCGCAAAGCAGCTCGCAGCGGACAAGCCGAAGAAGTCGCACCACAAACGCATCCTGAACGACGCACCATTTTCGCAGCTGAAAACGGCTCCAAAAATGAAACGCGTCATTCTCGTGATTGAGCCAGAGCTGCACGCCTACGCGCGCGAAGCTGCCGCCCAAATCGGGCACCGCAATTTTTCAAAGCTCGCGCGAGATGCACTCTGGGAGAAAATCGCGCTGCTCGTTCCGAACGCGCCGCAGTTTCAACCGCGACGAGTGCAAGCGCCGAACGGAGCTCGAGCGCACCGCCGTCGAACCGGGTAGAATGCGGACCCATGTCCCTACTCGACGCGCGCCCGACGTCCGCCTGGACAACCGTGCTCATCGACTACGGGCCGAGCCACGGCAGCAAGCGTTACGGCGGGTACGCACCCGCGATGTATCTCGACAACTTTGCGGCGCTCACCTACGCCGCGAAGTATCCGATCACCTCGTCGCTGATGCAGTGGAACGGCTCGAGCTGGCAGCACATGATCAAACCGCGATCGGCTTTCCCATGAAGGCGTGGCGGTGGAACGCTTTCTCCATCCGCCGCGGCCTGGTGTTCGCCGACCGCTTTCCGTGGTGCGTGCTGCGCTCGAGCGCGGCCGCGAATGACGTGCAGTGGGGCGCGTGATGGAACGGGGCAACGAGCGGGATTCGGCGCGCGCTATCGCGCTCTTTTGGCTCGCGCTCTTCTGCTTTGTCATCGCCGGCGCGGTGACTCACCTGGCGCGCTGCTGATGCTTCCTGCGGTCGGTTTCGCCACGCTCGAGCAGCCGCTGCGCGGTCGCTGGACGTTCAGCGGTTACCCGCCTTCCGTCGTGCTGCTCGGTCGCACGTTCAAGCGCGCCAAGTGGGCAGCGCCGCGGCACCTCGTCGTTGCGCAGTATCGCGAAGACGTCGACCACAATTCGATGCACCTCATGGTCGGCGCCGATGGCAATTGGATCATTGAGCACACCGACGACGCGAACCCCGACCGCGGCCTGGTGCTCGAGCACACGCTGCGCGACGTCATACAAACGCCGGTCGGCGCCGTTGCTCTAACCGGCGCCGTTGTGCTCGTCGTCGCCGGCGTTAGCTACGCGCTGACTCGTTAGAAGCGAGCCGCAGCGCTCGCAGCGGATCACCTCTGAAAAGCCCTGCGCGGCTGCCTCTGCGAGCGCCGCGACCAAGCGCTGGTCAGCGTCGAGCGAGCCCTGCATTTGCAGGCGCGCAGCGACGAGCACCTGGTCATTCACTTCGCTCATTTTGGCGAGCGCTTCCGTAAGCTGCTCGTTTTCCGCGGTGAGCTTTTCCACGCTCGCGAGCGGATGCAGCAAAATGAAACCGCTCACTTCGTGCGCGAGCCAGCCGAGAAAGACGCCGAGCAGCAGAGCAACCCAGATCATCGCGCGCGCCCAAACTCGAGCGGTAGGTTTTTCATGAAGAGCACGAAAGCCGCCTGGCACTTCGGACACAGGTCGAGAATGCCGCTCGGCGCGTGCGCCGCGTCCGGCTCGCCGCGTAGCGTCGCCTTTGGCTCGAAGTCGTGCGCCGCGGCGTCTTCCTCGCTGCCGTCCGCGTTTGGGCCGCGCTCGATGCGTCGAGCGACCCGCTGCGACACGCCCACGCTTTCGATGCGCCGCGGGTCGAGCGGTTGCTGCGCGCACCGGTCGCATTCGATGATCGCGTGCCTCATTTGCCGCCTTTCCGCTCGAGCCAATCCGCCGGCTCGTCGCGAACGGCCGGCGCCTCGTACGGCTTTTTGATTCGTTGCTGGTCGTGTTCCATGCTCCGCACGTGCTCGAGCTCGTCAGGGCAGAGCAGCACCGGGTGCGCGTTGTGCTCGGCGCGCGGCTTGCGGCACACCTGACAAATGTCCGGGTCCTGAACGAAGTAACCGCCGAAGTCGGCGCCGGCAATGTGCCACTCGTAGTTACAGAACCCGCCGGCTTCGATCACTTGCTGCAGCACGAGCTCGAGCAGCGCGTCGAGCAGCGCGTCGAGCGCGTTCACCTCGCCTTTTGAAAGATCGAGCGTAAAGCCCAGAGCGGGCCGCGCGAGCAGCGCACGCGCGCGCTCGCGTAGCTCCTGGCGCTCGCGTTCAGTGCGCCCCATCGCGGCCGCCTGGTAGTTCGCTGCCCGGCACGTGCACGTGCACGCCGCACTTGATGAGGTAGCGCGCGAGGTCGTCTTCTTTTTTCTCGATTCGCTTCCACTCGTCGCAGGCCGGGATTTGATGCATGACCGCAATCGGCTGCGCGCGCGGGTACATGACCGCCGGCCGCTTGCAGTGCCAGCATTTGAAGTCGACTTTTTCGGGAGCTTCGGCGGGCTCGATAAGGTTGCCGCCCTCGGCGACGAGTCGCAGCGTCACGTGAGCACCTCACCTTTTGCGACTGCTGCGAGCGTCTCTTCGTCTGGTAGCAGCACGCCCTTTTTGATGTGGCCGAGCGCGACCGGCTCGAGATGCACGCCGCCGAGCCGCATGGAAAGGCGGAAGTCCTCGGCCACCCAGCCGCCATTTTCGGCGCACGTCCAAGTGAATTCGCTCATGAAGCGGCCCGCCGTTTCGAACGACTCCGACAAGGCCTCGAGCTCGAGCAGCATCGCCCGCGGGATTGCAACGCAGCCAAGCCCGACGAGCCAAAGCCCCGGGCGCTCAGGCCAGCGCGCGGCCGCGAGCTTCGACGTCTTGGTCGCATAGACGCCCGACACCGCGCGCCCGAGCTCGCGGCTACGGTCGATCAGCCGCTGCGCGTCCGCCGCTTGGATCGCCATGTCGTCGTCCATCATCAGAATCGTTTCGACGTCGGGCCACTCGCGCAGCTGCTCACACGCGAACGAAAGGGCGCGGTTCCGCGCAAATGCGACGTCTGCCGAGCCGGTCTCCATCAGCCGCCGAATGCCGTGCTTGTGAAACTCCGCAACGGTCTGTTTTGTCTCGCTCTCCAGCTCGCGGTTTGTGGAGATGAGTAGGATCGTCTTCTTCATTTCGTCGCCTCGATGATCGTTGATTCCATTTTCGCGAGCTCCGGCCCGACGTCGCGGTGATGCCCATCGACGCCCGAAAGTTTGCCCCGCATGTACGGTTGTTGCACAACCTCGGAGAACCCGACCGCGAGCAGCACGCCGGCCGCACTTTCGGCTGACCACGCCATTTGATGGCCCCAACCGGTGAGCATGCGCAGCATGCCGTGCCGCGCGAGCTCTTGCCCCTGGAGACCCGCCGACCACTCGCCGCCGCCCTGCTTTGCGAGTCCCTGCGCGTACAGTAGAGCGCCCGAGCTCAGCGAGTAGCGAACGCCCTGCACGTGCGAGCGCTGAGCGAGCATCCGCCCGATATCGGGAAACGCTAGGCGCAGCGTGCCGCCGGGCTCGAGCACGCGCAGGGCCTCGCCGAAAAAAGTGTATCCCTGCGAAAAGCTCACGTGCTCGATCACGTGCTCGCACAGGATGGCAGTGCACGAGCCATCGGCAAAGCGCAGGCGCTTTCTGATGTCGTGATTCGGTTCGAGGTTTTGCCACGGCTCGGGCAACATGTTCGGGCCGGGCCCGAAGTTGAGAAAGTGCCCCATCAGAACGGGAACCCTTCCGGCGGGCGCCAGTTTGGCAGGTTCGTCGATTCGGTCGTGCCGTCGTGCGTGTCGTCGTACGCGGCGAGCTCGCGCGCCGGCGCCGGTTCGCTGTGCCGAGCCGCGCAGTACATGCACGGGATCGGGTGCAGCTTGTGGCACTCGCAATCACACTTTTTTTCCATCGGCCTCGTTCTCCTCTGCGTCTGGCTCGTGGGGTTTCGTGAGCTCGAGCACCAGCTTGACCACCCCAACGAGCAGCCGGCGCTTTCCCTCTGGTGAGAGCACGCGCTCGACGCCCTTGTAAGCTTCGGCGAATGTCTCAGGTTTCAGAGGCACGGCGACACCCTCGCCGGCCTCTGTTGTCACGTGCAAAATCAACCCGCGCTCGTCGAGCGTGAGTGTCGGTTTCATCCCTCTTCCAGCGCGGCGTGCGCCGCGGCCTCGAGGTCAGTCCCATCGCCGGCCGCGTCGCCGAGCAGCTTATGGAACTGCCCGAGCACCGCGGCCGTGTCTGCTTGGATGATTGGCGCGGCCGTCGCTACGAGCCAGGCCGCGAGCTCGAGCGCATCGCGCGGCGTTAGCTCCGGCTGCGGCGCCAGGTTGTGAATCTCGATCTTTTTTCCGACTGCACCGACTCCGAATTTGTTGCGCACGCTCGTCTCCTTTTGTTCGGCCGCTCGCGCATCGCGCCGGCGGCGGTAGTTGCCGATCAGCTGCAGCAGCTGGGTTTTCGTTTCTCCATCCTCCAGCCTGCGGGCCACGATTTCCACAGCATTGGCGAACGACTCCGGCATTACGGGTGCTCCGGGCAGCGGCACGCGTACACGGCTCGAGCGACCTTCACGGTTTGGTCACTCGTCGGTTTTTGGTACTCGCAGTCCGAGCAGCCCGGCCCGCAGTGGTGGGCGGTGTAGCAGTCGAGGATTTCGCCGCAGCTTTGGCCCGGTGCTTCGGGCACAGCCGAGCAAGTGTCGCAGCTGGAACCGCGCCACCCTTCGACCTGGCAGAGCGGCGCCGCTCCTCCAGATCCAGCCGCTGCACCACCCGCGCCTGCGCTAGCGACCGGCGCGCCTCCCGTTCCACCGCTCGGCTCAGGTTGCGAATCAGTGCCAGCCATTCCACCAACGGCCCCAGCTCCGCCGTCGGTACCTGCGCCGGCGGCACCTGCATCGCCTCCCGCGCCTGCGTCTCCAGCTGGTTCCCCAGCTCCACCAAGAACAACCACCGGCGAGCCCGCCAATCCATTCGAACCTCCAACACTCTCGCT
>Ga0134121_10001010_pt1 | contig 27999 bp, 32 predicted proteins | sample KB301_FD_96463 | JGI IMG/M metagenome (GOLD analysis project Ga0134121, IMG submission 96463) | Terrestrial soil microbial communities without Nitrogen fertilizer from Kellogg Biological Station, Michigan, USA - KB3-0-1 | ecosystem: Environmental > Terrestrial > Soil > Unclassified ... | reverse complement strand
TTATTTTCTGAAACATATTTTCTTGTATGATTATCACCAAATCCCAATAATTTACATAAATCACTTCCAATAAACCATTTTTCGCCATGATTATCACAAATCGCCCTAATTTCATTTTCGATAACATAATCATAGATGTTGATATCTTTGGTCATGATTATATGTGTGTTGTCCATATTAATTATATTATATGTATTTTTAATATTTAGACGAAAAAAAATATTAATTAATTATTTTAATATATTGCAGAAGTTTTCCTACATTGTGGACATTTAAAGATGTCATCATATGCAATTTTTTTAGCGCATATTTTGCATGTCATATAACCGCATATTGTACAAGTATACGAATCCAATTCTTCACTATCACAAATACCACAATTTAATGTATTTACCTTATTTTCCAACATAGTTTTTATTTTTAGGCCAGTTTGCAACATATATGATGTCATATGTTTATTTTCGACTATTATAACTAAATTATTTAAATCCTTATTATACCAAATTAAATGTTCATAATCTAGTATAATTAATTTAATTTCACCAGCATTATCATCACTATACCATGCTTTTATAACATCATCATGTTTACTATATATTTTCAGTTTTAAATTATTTTCTTTCGAAAATTCATATGCTTCCTTTACTATTTTATTTTTTATGGATATATAATCATTTTTATTAGTTGGTATATGTATAAATTCGTTAGCCATTATTTTGTAAATGGATGGAATATTAATTATTTGCATGTTTATATATTTATTATATTATGTGTATTTTTAATATTTAGACGAAAAAAAGAGTTTTACTATCTGCATTAGTTGATAAACCAATGTAAATATTATAATTTATGTACTAATTAAGCTGATAAGCTAATAAGATTATAAATGATAAGATATCAACTAATTCGTGTGACAGATAGTAGAATGGGGTGATAATAAGACTAAACTCTTACATAATATCTGAAAATACCTCGAAGAAATGGTTTACTTCTGTATTCTGAATAAGAAGTGTTTGCTATTCTAGTATTTGTAACTCTAGTCATTATTATTCTAGTATGGTTCCAATAATCTGCTCTATTGTTTAGAATTCTTACAGGTTGAGATAGTAAGATATCGTTAATATTTGGTTGAACATAATCATGAATTATATCTATAACACCTATTGGTAATTGAGTCATTTTAATGTAAATATGATCAAGGAGTTTTTATATTTAATAGTGAAAATTCAATTTTTTCATCACTATTTACCATTCCATATTTTTGCAGCCTTTTTCATAGCTTTATTTTGACCAATAGATGGATTATTAATGATAGTTTTTCTAACTAATTTTTGATATTCATTTAAATTTTTTTTACCACCTTTTGTTGATTTTTTATTAATAACATCTACATTAACTTTAATATTGACATTAACTTTTGACATTATATTTTATTATATAATTATCTTTATACGTTATAAAAATTTGGTCGTTTATTACTGAACATAATATATGCCAATAATATTAGATCTGCAATTAATATATACTGGAATTTTGGAAGCTTTATAATATGTTTATCATATACATATAGAATTAATACGGCTACCAATAATGAAATTGCGACAAACACTAAGTTTTCATAGAGTAATATTCTACTTAATGATCCAAACATAATAATATATTAATGAAAAAAAAATATATTTAATCATAATATATTCATAAATATTAATCATGCATATTTACGACATATATGTCCGAATAAGTTAGTTATTTTTTCACTATTGAAACCTTTATTAATTAACCAATTGATTAACTTATTAATTTCATTTTTATTAATTGGTTTATTGAATTCATTATCTAATTTTGTCTTCAATATGTTAACAGAATCATAATTGAACATTTTTTCGTACGAAATGAAATAATGTAGTTTTTCATTTATATCTTCATTGGTTTCGAATATATTGATTATATTTTGATCTCGTATCCTTTTAATAACAGTTTTCGGACCAATTCCTTTAAACAGTTTATTTATATCTTTATAAAAATCACATCCTAATATTATACCAATCATCGCTAATTCACACTCATTTATGTCATGATCATGTAATATTTTCTTTAATTCATATAACATAATTATTTTCTTCTTAAGTTTTCTATCAGTGTAACTCTTTACTATGTTTTTGGCCCCGAATAATAATGTATCATAATCATTTGTTATCACATAATCAACAACATTATATTTTGACAATAACGCACATATTTGTTCACTTTCGAAACCTTTTGGTGCCATTAAATATGGTATATTTAAACAATTTAATACATATTTTATTTCATTAATTCTTTTTGCACTTAACGTTATATTTTCTTTATTTTTTTTAAACAATATTTTCTTTAATTCATATTTCTCATCATCATCTATTTCTGTACAATTTAATGAATTTTCTATTAAATTGGCTTCCTTTTGAGCTTTCTCTTTTTGTTGCTTTCTTATGTTATGTTCTTCCATTTTTAAGGGATTAATATAATTTATTTCATAATAATCGAAACACCAGATTTCTTTAACGTTATTATTTTTTCGTCTAATAATGTTATCAATTATTATTTTGAGAGCATGTGTTGTATCTCCATCTGGTCCAGTCAATATGAATGGAGATTTTTCGGCCTTATATATTTCATTCATAGCATCGATTATAATTATTTTGCCATAAATAATATCTTCCTTTACTTGTGTACCATTTTTGAATACTTTTGAAAAACCTTTTATACCCATTTTATGTTTATAATCTTGTTATTATATCATTTTAATATAGAATTCATTTTTTATATGTTATAATGCGGGCGATCATCAATAAGTTAACACTTTTGTTAACAATATATTATTTTAATCGAATAGTTAGCTATATATTATGTTAACACTGTGGAATAATAAATGTATTAAAAAAAAATAATTATAACCTCTATTAACATAAACTGAATATATTATTACCATTATCAATTTTCACAATAATAGACGATTCAAAATCTAAATTATCAATATTAAATAATAATTCTAATGGATATGATATATTGTAGCCTTTATTCTTATATTTAAGTATTCGTTGAAATTCTCGATAGAAACTTTTGATTATAATATTATAATAATATATTACGAATCCATTAATATAAGCATCTCTAATAATATCATATGTTATGGTATAATCTCCAAAGTGAACTTCAAAATCTATCTTATAATTGTTATCTTTGGTATTTAACGCTTGCGTTTGACTTCCAGTCAAATATTCCATATCAAGTGCTGACATATACATAGTTAATTTATTGATAATATTTTGATCTAATTCAATACCTGTAGTACATTCTTTATAATGAGAACCTTTACACACATTTAAATTAATAAATAAATGTTTAATGAGATTATATTTCTTTTTTTTATCGTTATTTAACATGATATATAATTGTTTATTCTCGATTAATAAATTAACTAATTTTAATTCTAAATGTTTATCTAAATCATGAATTGGTATATATTTTTTAATGTTATTTAAATATTGATCTAATCGAATATTTTTACAATGAGTTAACAATAATATTAAATTATTTTCTTTATTTTCATTTCTAAAAATTGTGCAAATATTAGTCATGAATTCAATATGATGATTTCCCAAATATGAGCGTTTGCATTTAAATGAATTTGTGTTCATTTTTATAAACAAAGGTTTGCTAACATAATAATCGTTATAAAAACTAATTCGATTATGATTTATATAATCTAGACCTTCATTAGAATATATAATTTCAAAATTATTGGCTAAGAAATCATTAAATTTTAACATCAATATACAATTTTTATTAAGTGTAAATACTTCATTAATATATATATTAAAAATGGGAAATATAAAATTTTCAATAAATTTTAAATATATATCAACTATTCTATGATCAGATTTATATGGTAATTTTAAATAATTTTCTATAAAACTACGTTCTCTATATTTTAATATTTCTTCATTATACGTTGTTATCTGTTTTGTTCTAATATCACCTATATTATCAATATAAAATGTACCTTTATTCGTAAAATAATTTCTGCAGACAGATATGTCAAATTTAGGAATTGTCCATAATGGCGAATAAACTTCAGATGATACAATTATTTGAAGCTTATAAATTTTTTTAGATCTAGAATTGAAACTAATCACATTACATATATCTGGTGATAATAATATATCATGTTTATAAAATTGTATATTAACAACATTAATAACGGAACATGGTATACTTTTACAATATAACATAAATTCATTAATATATTCGTACAATTTAATATAATCTGCATATGATATATAAATATCTATGTCATTATATTGTATGTTCTTATAAATAATTGAAATAGAACAACTTCCTGTCAAATATATCATACATTCATTTAATAATTTTTCTAATAAATTAATATATTTAATTATTGGTAATATTTTAGAATTATATGTCCGTAATTCTATGATGTTAGAATGTACATCTTCATAGATGTGTGACAATATTTGATTGTATACTTCCTTATTATCATAATCAAATTGAATGTTTTTAAGATTAATTGAATGTTTAGAAACATATGATCTCAAATATGCATATTTATCATATAACAATATATTTTCAACATAATTTTTAACAATATTATGTTTTGTTCCAATATTGTATTTATCATATATGTTAATGAAAGTTTCTATATCTAAATATGAAAATACAATATTTAATAAGTTTTCATATAATGCTATATTTTTCATTTTTATTATTAATTAACTTGTTATTAAATTAATTTATACAATTCAATTTTTTATTATAGAATTGTTAATATAATCATTAATTATTTCGATTTACCTTTACAATACCATTTCAAGAAATTTAAGAAATTAGTTGTATAATCATTATCTTTCGATATTAATTTTTTGAACTTATTAATATCATCAATATACATGTTTACCATATCCATTAACAAGTAATTTTTTTTACATATAGCTTCAGTATGATGTAATTTTTCCGCAACCATTTTAATTACATCTTTGGTAGCTTTTTTTCGTTCTTTTTCGAGTTTTAAGTCGATAAGTTTTAATGAATTATTTTGCGGATTAGATTTCTTATTTTCAGGCGCATCTATATGAGTTATGTTATATAAAAAGAACGTATTTGCGTTCCACGTTCTAAAATCTTTAGATGTTATATTTCCATATATTTCTAAAAATCTATTTACATCTAAATGTGATATAAGTTTGTTTTCATAATTAAATATAAAATCATTTTCTTTCTTATTTGCGATTAATTTCTTATATAATAATATCATATTTTTAGTAGATGGATTTGAATCAAATATGAAACATGTATTTAAAACTCCTTTTTTGCCAATAAATTCTATTTTTAGACTATTTTTATCAAAAAATAGATGTTTCTTTTGAATTGTTGTCATGCCCACAGATTCATATTTATCGAAGCATTTTTCTGTACCTATTCTGAAACTACATTCAATTATTGTTTTGATGATAAGGGCTATTAATGTATCCTTTGTCATACTATTAGATTCTAAATATCCGGCCAAATCTACTTTTAACTTTTCTATTTTTGATCCCATTTTAATTAGTTTACAAAATTTTATCTTAGCTACCTTTTTAACATGATCTATCGAGTATATATATTGTTTTTTGCCCCCCTTATCCATACCAGTAACCAATATATCACTACTATCTATGTCAATTTTTACATCTTCCCAAACAGGTGGTATACGAAGTTTGTCAATAAATTCTAACGATTCTTCACATTCGACAGGTTCAGACGTTTTTATGAATATGTATACAAATTTATTATTTTTTTTTATTCTTGTTATGCTAGGATTAAATTTACCCATTAAAAATTGAATATTTAATTTGTATATATATAATTAATTAGAAATAACAAAATTAGATGAACAATAAAAATAAAAACTTACATAATTGGCACAATTTACATAATTCATATCATAATAGATTCTTATGGGGTGGAAAAGAATCTATCGAAAATAGATTCAATATGCTTAATTTTACATTACCAAAATCATCTATAAACAATATAGAATTATTATTCGAATCTATCACAAATATTAACATATTAGATAATGAGTGTTTATTGTTAGAAAATAAACTAAACGATATCAAAAATAAGTTGGATGAAGTATATAAATTTAATGAAAATTTGTTAAATTCTATATTGTTGATCAATTATCCGATGAAAAATTTAAGATATAAAGTTGCCAAAATAATTGATGTTGATGTGGAATTTTTATCAAACGCATGGTTAAAATGTGTTGAAATGATTAAATATTTTAATTTAATGGATTGTTCTATAGATAATTTTTATTATTTCGATAACGCATCTTTTCCAGGAAGTTTTGTATTGGCATCACATTATTATTATTTTAATACATGTGGCCGAAATAATCAACAAAATAAGACTTTCGAATGGTATGCTAATAGCTTAATTGAATCGTTAGATTATATTAAAACACCTTTAGCAGATAAATATTCATTATTTAACAATAATAAGGATAATTGGATGATGTATATCAACGGAAATAATGGTGATGTCACAAACATAGACGTCATCCGCAATATCGAAAAGTATCATGATCATAAGGTAAATTTATACACATCAGATTTGGGATTCGATACTTCAGATGATTACGGAAGTCAGGAATTAGTTCATATTATACCTCACTTAGGACAAATATTATGTGGATTAGTTTCTTTAAAGAAAGAGGGCAATTTAGTATGTAAACTATATACTTATTTCACACAATTTAATATCAATCTAATGTTTCTATTGACATTTTTATTTGATAAAGTTTATATTTGTAAACCAATTACGTCCCGCTATAGAAATTCAGAAACGTATATAGTTTGTAAAAATTTTGGAGGCAATCAAAATAATAATTATAAAATAATAGTTAATAAATTAATGTCAATTATCGAAAGTAAAAAAAAAATAATAGATATTAATCAAAATCTCATGAGTAAAGAATTTGTGCACATAATTAATATTTCGTTGAAACAAATCTTTGGAATAGCACAATATAATTCTCTTAAAGAAATTATTGAATTATTTAACAAATATAAAGAATATGTCGGTACTATTAATGATAAGGATTTGAATAATAAAATAAAGCAAGAAAATGATTTCTACAACATATCTTCGCAACAATTTGATCAGTGGATAAATTTTATTGGCATTCGAAGAATAAATAAAAGACTCAATATAAAAAAGGATTAATAATGTATTTAACGATATTTAAATATATTTATATAATGGATAGTGAATTATTGTCAGAAATAAAGGAGTTGATAGGGATGCAAATGTACGGAACTATTGTCATAATTAATATGTTGTTAGTATTGTATCATATTAAGTTAAATGATCTAAAAAATAACATGATATATGGTTCTGAATATAAATGCCATAGAATCATTAACGAAACAGAAGTTGATGAATTTGAAGATCAAGATATAATCACATTAATTAGTAAACGAAAACAACAAATTAATAGTATATATAACATATAATATATAATGTTCGATATGAAACACAAATGGTTATATATAGATATTCAATATATATTGTTTTTATATTTGGATATGGAAACCATTGACAATTTCATTAAATATACACAAATTAAATATGAACCTTTTGAGTTTTATAACAAGAATATGATAGAAAAATACGGCGATTTATATAAACAATATACATTTACGACTTATTCGAACAAATTTTGGTTCAAACAATTAATTATTATAGATAAATATTTGGCGTTAAAATATTTCTATATTGGCGATAGATTAGAAATCAACGATATTATATATTTATTGCTAGATTATTATAACATTAATAATGATGTTGAGTATATTATATCAATTTACAAATTAATTCAAATAAATGCTAATAATGATTTTATGAATATAAATTTATCGTATCAAGGAATAGATTATATAAATATTATCAATCTATTATTGAAATCTATATGTGATGAATCTATTGATAATGTATATATAGATTGTGTGTTAAATAATATTAGCTTCATACACTTTAATAATCGATTAGATCACAAATATATATGGTTAACATATTTATCAATTTCGATAAAGATTGAACAATATAATTGTCATTATAAAAATATACTATCATTTGTAAAATTGAACAATATATATCTACACGTATATATTAATACTTTTTTAAGCAATTATGATGAATATTATAGATATATACACAAATATTTCATCTATTTACATCATATGTTGAAATATATCATAGAACACAACAATATTCAGAACAATTTTGAATGCATAACATTAATTGTTGATATATTGTTAAATGATGTAAAATACTTATGTTGTAAAAATGATATTCACATACAATTAACTTTATTATATTTAACGATATTTTATATATTGGTATCGAATATCAATTTGAAGGATGATATGATAAATATGTGCTTAAATAATTGTTTGCGTAAGTTTAAAAATGAAAGACTAATATTGGATGATAATGAATATTTGTACAAAAAAATTGAAAATATATTATAATAATATAATAGTATATGATATATAAAAATGTCAACAATTCATGCATATGGTTCATGTTGTTCAAAATGTTCAACATATTGTCCGCATACACCCGGATGTAAAGGATATGATACTGATAAATGTTGGTATGAAAGATTTAATGGGGCACATGGATATGATGAATGTTGTCCAAAATGTACATCATATTGTCGACATACTCCAATTTGTAAAGGATATGATACAGATGAATGTTGGTATGATAGAAAAGATGGATCTCATAATTATTACCAATGTTGTCCAAAATGTTCAACATATTGTCCACATACACCTGGATGTAAAGGATATGATACTGATAAATGCTGGTATGAAAGAAATTAATAAATTTAAATATAATTTTATAACATTTAATATAATATGAACAATTTATTAATTGATTCTAATTTTTTTAATGTTTTGGAAAAGGCCGCATATTTTAAGAAGTTGGCCCATGAACAAAAATTCAAGTTATATATGGAATTTATCATAAATTTTTGTAAGAATAATGTCAATGTCATTCTTTTTATGAATGAATTGGATCAGGAAATTAATATATATACTAATAATTCTTTTTATGTTGGTAAGGATATTTGCGACAAATTATATGAACAATATCAAGATCCATATTTTAAGTTATCTATTGTAAATCACAATATGTTATCAACTATAAATTGGAAATATTATTTATTATGTAAAATATATGATTTGGGCATAATATTAAATCAAAAAAAAACATTAAAAATAATCGACTTAATTCAGACAATTAATAAAGACAACATTAGATATTTTAATGATGTGGAATTAATAATATATTCGTTAGAAATATTGACAGATTTAGAAAAATTCAGCTATTGGGAACATGAATTTATTACTATTAATAAACTAATGATCGATAAATTTGGTAAAAATTTTGATATAGTAAAAGGTGGTGAAAATAAAAGCAATAAACATGATGATAAATTGAATATAAAACATAAAGAAGATAATATAGTAGATGTTATAAAAAGTAAATTAATAACAGATTTTCTACCTAAAAATGAAGATTTTATATTATCTGGTGTATGGGTATACAACTTGTTAAATATGGAGCATAAAAAAAATAAGTTGTATACTTTGGAAGAAATAGATTTGATAATGAAATATAAGAAAGAAAATGATATTCCTGTAAGTTTGCAAAAATTTATAGAAAAATATAATGTAACTGTAGATATTATGAATAGAATTATACGTATACCATTTGATGAATTTACTGAAAAGTTTACAATATTTATTATGGTTGATAGGAAAAGAATACCTATAATAAATATATATAATACAGGTTCATTCAAATTGATACCATATATCAAATATAACGATATAAAAATATGTGGGATATCGTATTTATTGAAAACAATATTTATTAATATATATTGGCAAAATATATATAAAAATGCCAATATAATTGATGAGAACAAATATGATATCAAAACCAAAATATACTACAATATTATTAATAATATATTGGATAATAACTACTTAAAAAAAAATATATTTAAAGAAGATTATTTCGGTACATTTGTTGAAAAAACTATATTGTTGAAAGAAAAGAATTTGAATAAAATGTTCTATCCATATTATCCATTTTTATCATCAAAATACAAATCTAATGAGAAAGATAAAGCAATTGATTCGAATTAAATTGGTTTAGTGTTTAATGATTTTATAGCTATATATATTTTGTCTATTTTATAACCTAATGCAGATGTATCTATTTGTTTATTTTCGATATCGTTTTCTATTTTTTTTAATCTTTCGATAACATTTATTAATATTATCAATATGTTGTTAATTTTAGTATCTACATTATCATTTGACATGTTATTTTGTATATTTTCTATTAATGCGTCAATATTAGTTACATTATTAATAGGATCATTAATTTTGTTATTATTTTTATCATCAATTTTATCATCATTATTGTTTGTGTTGTCCATATTATCTTGCATTATGTAATAATTATTATATTGTTTATATATATTAATATTTAATTCAATTTTTATCTAGATAATATTGTGGTAAAAAAAGAATATTTATATACATTTTATTGTTGATCTTTATCGATCTTTTTTAATCTATTCATGACATTTAATAATAATCTATATATACCATTTAATTTCGTATTAATATTGGTACTATTCATATGTTTTTCAATATCTTTTAATAATTTTATATCGAACATTTCCTTTTTAATACCATCTATAGCTATTATATTATCGAAATTTATACTATCAATTTTATCGGTATTAAATAGATTTTTATCTAGTAAATTTTCGTCAATTTTCCATGTAATATAGTTAGATTCATCTTCTATATCGACAGAATCCATACTAATGTCTTTATCATCAATATTTTTATTGTCAGTATCGTCTGTATTATCACTCATATTTTTCTAGTTATATTGTTTATAGATTATTTGCTTAAATTCAATTTTTTTCATCTTTAATTGATACCATTTATTAAAGATTAATAATATTCCATAAATATAATGAACACTTTTGACGTATTGGGTTTTGTTAATTTAAATGATTATGAAAATGGAATTAATCATATTATTTGGGACTACATTAAAAATATGAAAAATGCTGAAGAATATGATTTAAAATATGATCTAATTATCAAATATTATGGTAATTGGTCAGAAATATCTAAACATAAATATTTGCCTGAATCTTTTATTAAAGAATTTAAAGATTACGTTGTTTGGTACGATATATCTGTTTATCAAATATTATCAGAAGAATTTATGAATGATTTTAAAAAAAAACTTATATGGTATGAAATATCTATTTATCAAAAATTAAGTGAAAATTTTATGCGCAAACACAAATGTAAAGTAGATTTTACTAACATATGTATTCATCAAATATTATCAGAAGAATTTATGAATGATTTTAAGAATGTAATAAATTGGACATGTGTATCAAAATATCAAATATTATCAGAAGAATTTATTCGCAAATTTGCTGATAAACTTGATTGGTCATATTTATGTCAATATCAGAAATTAAGTGAAAATTTTATTCGAGAATTTAATGAGAAAGTAAATTGGAATTTTATATTTAAATATCAACAATTGTCCACAAAATTCATAGTGACATATAAAAATAAGTTATCCATAAAAAAAATAAAATATGATGAGTAAATTTATGTCAATAAATGATTGTAATCGATAACTGTGACAATAATACCTGTCAGTATGGCGTGTAATAATGTTCCCGATAATGTTCTTGCAAAACATGCCCCTATAAAAACCCCACGGATTGTATGTTTCATTAATGAATTTGATAATTTTTTTAATGAATCGCCATTCTTATTTCTTTCGTAATTTTTAACAATATTAACAACATTATTTTTGTAACTTAAATAATCATCTAATTTCTTATATCCTTGTAATTTTGATCTATTAATATCATATTCTAAATCCTGCAAATCTGCTCTGTTATCCTTAAATTTATTTACTATAGATAATATAAATATTGAGAGAAATAGTGTTAAAACGACCGTAAATATAACCTTGTCGATATCTTTGATATCATTAAAAGCCATATTTTGATATTTTATATATAAATATGAATATAATTATGCCAATTTGTATAGATAATTGGAGTGATAAATTGAATGATATTATTCAGAATTATGTGAAAGATATAGAAAAGGGTGATCTTTATAATTTACGCGATGAATTATTAAACAAATATAACAATAGTTGGTATAAAATATATAAGTATGAAGTATTAAATGAGCAATTTATTGAAGAGTTTGTAGACGAATATGATGGCGAATATGAATATATATGGGATTCTATTTTTAGCAACCAAAAAATATCAGAATCTTTTATTGAAAAATATATAAATATACTCGATTTAAATGCGTTGTCCGAACATCAAACTTTATCAGAATCTTTTGTGGAAAAATACATAAATTATCTGAATGGCCGCATAATATCTAGATATCAAACTTTATCAGAATCTTTTATTGAGAAATATATAAATATACTCGATTTATTTTCAATATCTAGATATCAAACTTTATCAGAAGAATTTATAGAGAAATATATAAATATACTCGATTTATTTTCAATATCTAGATATCAAACTTTATCAGAATCTTTTATAGAAAAAATCGAAAATAAATACAAATTATCCGAAAAAAAGGACAATATATTAAATTGGGATTTTATATCTAGATATCAAACTTTATCTGAACCATTTATCGAAAAATACATCAATAAATTGAATCTAAAATTTGTGACGAAATATCAAAATATATCAGAAAAAACTTTACATAAATTGGATATTTTAATAAATAAATTTACAGAATTAGATAGTTTTGTGTGTATGTTCGATAAAGGTAACGAATATGAATGCGACAATTATATATATGAATATATAGTAACCAATTTTGAATTGATGATAAGAAATGAAAGTAAACTCAATAGATATAAAGATGAGAACTATATTAATGATATTCCATATTAATGATACTTTGATATAATATATTTTTTTTGATATTTTCTTTAAAAAAAGTGATTTAAATATAAAATCATATTAAAAGATAAGTAATAAAATATATTATTGACTATAATGGATACATTAGAATTGAAACAAAAATATGATGATAAATATAAAGATAAATTAAAAAAATTAGACATAGGGACAGATATAGATGATGATGATTTATATTTTATAGGAGATGCCGTTATTGATGAAAAATCGCTAGTATACCATCATATCAATAGTTTTAATGAAACATTATGTAAAGGTATGAAAGAAATTATCGAAGAGGTTTTCAAGATAGATCGATGGATAGATCGAAATAAGTCTGAAGGAGAAACTGAAGAAGATAAGAAAATTGCTAAAGTAAACGTAAAGATAGATTTTCGTGATACAGAAATTGGATATCCAACGTATGCGGAATCAAATGTTAACGATTATAAACTCCTAATGCCTATTCGAGCAATTAGAGAATCTAAGTCATATAATGCTACAGTACGAGTTACAGTGAAAATGGAAGCATTTGCTTACGATGATAAGAATAACGTGATAGATGAGTCAAAATATACAAGAAAAGATTTCAAACTATGTAAGATACCAATTATGGTCAAATCAGATAAATGTTGCACAAAATTGATAGATTCTCCAATTGCATTGGAACATTTGAATGAAGATCCTAATGATATCGGTGGTTACTTCATAGTCAATGGAAATGAATGGGTTATTGAGACTACTGAAAATATTCTATTTAATCAGGCCAGAATATTCAAATTACCAGGAACAAAAGATGGTATAATGGCGAGATGTGAATTTATATCGAAACCAAATGATGGATATGCCAATTCCAATCAAGTTATTATTCGATATTATAAAGATCATAAATTAACGATACAAATCAATAGAGATAAGCTGGCAGAAATAGAATTTCCTTTCTATGTAATTTTGAGATTATTAGGCTGGTCTACAGATGAAGAGATAATAGATAATATCATATATGAATCTCAGACAGATTTAGGAAAACAACTTAAGAATATTGTATTAAATTCATATCGCGCTAAATACAAAGATATGCCAGGTTATTTAGAATTGGTCAATATTAAAGATATCATCGATAAATTTATTGATGATCACAGTAAATCTATATTTTCTAATCTGAAACTGGACGATATTAATAACAGAAATATAGCAATCGATATATTAATAAATCAGGGATTAAATGATTATTTGTTACCACATATTGGAAAGACTAATATAGACAAAAAGAGCAAACGAGAATTTTTAGCATATTTAATAAGAAAAATGCTGATGGTAAACTTAAAATATATAGAAGAAACTGATAGAGATACTTATTTAACCAAGCGATTCTTTCCAGCTGGTATGGCGTATACCAGAACATTCAAAACCATATTCAATGGGTCCGTCATTCAAAAAATATCGACCAAATTAATTAAAGTATATAAAAAATCATCATTTAAGAGTGTTCAACTGAATAAATTAATTGATGTGATAGATGGTAACGAATTTGAAAGTACGCTAGAAAAAGTTATCGATACAGGTAAAGGAACCAAAATAACAATTGGCAAAATAACTAGTATTCAAAACAGATTATCAACACAAATGTTGAAACGTGAAAATTATTTGGCCACATTATCGACATTGCGGCAAATAACTGCAAAGGGAGATGAATCAGCAGAACAGTCTGAAAGGGCCGTTGAAATGAGAAAAGTCCACGCATCAACGTTAGGATTTGTGGATGTAGTTTCATCGCCCACAGGTATCAAAGTTGGTATCAATAAACAGATGTCAATATTTGCGACAATTATATCATCTAGTTCATCTATTGAATTGAGAGATTATGTTAATAGAGATAAATCTATTGTGAAATTTGATGAACTAAAATCAGTAGCTGAAATTAGTGAAAAAAAATATACACCTGTGTTCATAAATGGCTATAGAATAGGATTCATTAAGGATGCGATATCGTTTGTAAACAAGTATCGAAAATTGCGCAGATCGATGCAATTGAATAGTTTGTACGTTACTATACATTGGGATGAAAATTCGGACGAAGTACATTTCTGGTGTGATAAAGGTAGATTGATTCGACCATTAATTATAGTATATAATAATAAACGTGATCCAGAAAAATTTAACAATATAGTTAAGGAACAGAAAGAACAACTGGAATTGGAACAGAAAGGAGGTGATGGAGAAGAATTTATCCAAGGAATAGGAATAACTCAAGATATGCTTGACAAATTATTCGTTGGAGAATTAGATTTGGACTATCTATTGGTCAATGAACTAATTGAGTTCGTAACTCCTGAAGAACAAAGTAATTGTTTCGTGGCATCTTGTTATGCGGATTTATTGAAGAACAAACATAATTATGAAATGGAATATACACATTGTGATATTCCTCAATCTCAGGTCGGTTTGCCTGCATTAACAAGTCCATACTGTGAATATAATGATGTAGTCAGAATATTGTATCAATCTAATCAAGTGAAGCAAACTTGTGGATATCCAACTATGAATTGGGCTCATCGTTGTGATAAAAATGTTTTCTTGCAATATACGTCAGAAAATCCATTAGTATCAACAAGTGCTAATAAATATATGCCACCAATAGGTTTGAATGTAATTGTAGCAATTATGATTTATTCAGGCTATAAAATTTGGTTATAGCAAGAGTAGTAGTGAAAAGCTACTGCTAGTCCATGTACAATGGGCGACACGATCGAATTGCGGGAAAGTCTCATTTAGCATTAAATTTTGCATTTATAATTAAAAATTGATTTTTATATAGGCCAATATTAAATCTATAATTCAAAATTAAAATGGTTGCAATAATATGTATTCTATGTAAAACAGAAATCAAAGATGCTGTCAATAAAAATGTTAAATATTGTTATACATGTCGTAAAAGAATGGATAAATCAACTAGTAGAAAATGTTTTGGTAAAGATAATTATGATGTCAATAAAATCGATGCTCCAATTTGTGTAATTCAAAAAAATTGTAAACAATGTAATAAACAAATTACAGTCGAAAATCATAGAACAAAAATATGTAGCGAATGTCGAGTTCAAAATCAAAGAAAAAGATGTCAAAACTATAAGAAAAAAAATCCGGAAAAGATTAAAGAAAATAATGACAAGAATCATAATGATCCGATTAAAAAAGAAAAGAATCATCGATATAATAAAAATTATGTAGTCGAACATAAAAAGGAAATTTATAAAAAAAGAAATGATAGGTTAAAAAATGATAAAAATTTTTATTTATCTGTAACCAAACGTGGAAAATTAAATAACTTATTCAAAATATATTTCAGAAATGATAATATTAAATATATTTCATTAACTCAATGCGATTCAAATATATTTATTCAATGGATAAAATTCCAAATGATTTCAGAAATGAATATAGAAAATTATGGATCATATTGGAATTTAGATCATATATATCCATGTAAAATATTTATATTGACAGATTATAATGAACTTGACGACTGTATGAATTGGAGCAATATTAGACCGCATTTAAAAAATGAAAATTCTATTAAATCATCGAAAGTTGATAATGGAGATGTAGAAAATCATTTTAAAATATTATATAAATTTATTGCAACCATTTTGATTCCAATTTATGGATTTGATTATGTTAAAAAATTATGTACACAACATTTGTTTTTCAATATGTATAGAAAATATTGGCCTAGAATTAGAGAAAATAATAAAAATATAAATGCAAAATTTAATGCTATGAACGATGTTTCTACCACTTCTATTGGGAAACCTTTGGAAGGATCTCGGTTAATTGCCGAACCCGATGGTAACAACGAAACATCATAGAGATCATCTGCAGCCAAGTTCCCTGATAACGTTTGAGATGGTTATCGAGAATGCAGTTCAGAGACTAAGTGGTCGTGGGGGCTATATATCTATAGCTCTTAAGATATAGTCCATCTACGTAGCGATACGTCCTAAATCAAGGTTTCATATATTTTGTACTATGATATGTTTATTGATATCATAAATATATGTTATCGAAATTTAGGGACCTATGATGTTAAGAGGAAATGCTTAACGGATGGTTAGTAAAAGTTCCTTATTTTTAGGGAACTTTAAAAAAGATCAAGAAGATTCCCTCCTGATTTCACGCGGGGCTGTTGAAAGGGGTTTATATAATGGTTGTAAATTTACTTTTTATTCCACCATTATAGAGGACAAAGAAAAAATAGGTATACCGCATATTGAAAAAACACGCGGATTAGATAATAAAAATTATTCTAAATTAGTAGATGGTATAGCGAAAGTAGGAACAATTATTAAGAAGAATGATGTATTAATAAGTAAATATTATGAACTATTGAAAGTTAACGATTATGATGAAAAACATTTGTATGATGACATGTCAATTGTTTACAAAGAAAAGGAACCTTGTATAGTTCATGATGTTATTCGTGCCAAAAACAAAGATAGTAGAGAAATTATTAAGGTTATTGTACGTAAATTACGATCGATAGAAGTTGGGGATAAATTCTGTATAAAGCCTGATGCTCAGATATTAACAGCGGATGGATGGATCAAAATTAAAGACATAGATATTAAGAAAAATATGGTGATTACCATGAATAATGAACATAATATTTATTATGAGTATGCTTCGAATAAATATGAATTTGATTGTAAAAATGATTTATTATATACATTAGAGAACGAAGATTTACATATTGTGTGTACGTTAAACCATAAATTGTATGTCAACCAAAATGGAGAATTAACTAAAGATGGTAATAAATACTATTCATTTACTGAAGCTAAGAATGTTATGGGCAAAAATATTAGATTCAAGAAGAATGGTAATTCTAAGATAAAAGATTTGCCAGACGTAAACTTAGACGGAATAATGTTGTTTATAGAATATAATAAAAAAACACCGAACATTTTATGGTTCTTGTCACAAAAACAAAGTCAAGAATTAATTCATAAATTAGTTGACAGAAATGTGGTTAATAACAAAAAAAACATATATCAAACAACTAATCTAGCTATGGCGAATGATATGACGCGATTGGCGTTACATGCTGGATATTCTGCGAAAATATCCAAATATGTTAAACAAAAAGATGATAATATAAATCCTATGATAGATGAAAAATCTGTCGATATATTTAATGTTGAATTTTGTTTCGATGAAAATGAACCAATGATCAATTATAAGACCATATATGGGAAAAGTAAAAATGTGGAAAAATTAGTTAATTATAGCGGAAAAGTTATGTGTATAGAAGTACCAAAAACTCAGCTATTTTATTATAGAGAATCGACATTTGATCCACCATGTTGGATTGGAAATAGTTCACGTATGGGCCAAAAAGGAGTGTGTGCAAGAATTATGGATGATGCGGATATGCCATTCACAGAAGACGGCATTATTCCATCGATCATAATGTCTCCACATTCTATTCCAACGAGAATGACTATGGGCCAACTAATCGAAAACTTGACAGGTAATTTATGTGCATATAAAGGATCTCATGTTGATGCAACTATATTCAGAAAGAAAGATATCGGAGCAATTATAAAAGAATTAGAAGATTTGGGCTTTAATAAGTTCGGTTATCGAAAATTATATAGTGGATTCACAGGTGAACCGATTGAGAGCTTGATATTCATGGGACCTACATATTATCAACGATTGCATAAATTTGTTAAGGATACAGTTTATTCAAGAATACGTGGACCTACAAATCCAATTACTTTACAGCCATTAATTGGTAAATCTCTCGAAGGAGGATTAAGAATGGGTGAAATGGAGAAAGATATATTAACAGGGCATGGTGTATCAAGATTCTTGACAGAAAAGTTATTTCATCATAGTGATAAATTTACTGAATATATATGTAGATGCGGAACGCCTGCAATTGTTAGTGAAAAGGGTAAATATGAGATATATAAATGCCCATATTGTGGCGATAAAGCAGATATAGTGAAAGTGCCAACATCATGGACATGTAAACTATTTGTTCAGTATTTGGAGGCCATGAATATTGGAGTGCGAAGATTTATAGAACCATATTCTTTCGAGAAATTTGTTAAGAATGATAAGTAATTAATATAATGTAATTATTATTTTTTTTAAAAAAAATGAATTTAATCTAATAAATTAAGAAATAGTATAACAGCAACATAAATGAATACATTATTAATACAAGGATATACAAATCATAAATTATATGCAAATCTTATCAACATAATTGAATATTATATGAATGAAATCGATAGAGGATTATTACATATAACAAAAGATATATACATGGAAATGGCTATAGATAATGAAAACATATTCAAATTAAAAAGAGAATCGGATACTACATATGTTTACTCAAATTTAATTAAAGACTATAGTAATAGATGGGATTATATAATGTATGAATTAGATCCTAATGAAGATTTTATATTAGAATTTATTAATGAAATAAGTTGGAAAACAATTTCAGCATCAAGCAAAATAAGCCAAGATTTTATATTTAAATATTTTAATAACTTAGATCATTCAGTTGTATATTGTTCAAATAAACTATACCTAAAAAAATATTTAAATATATTAAGGAAGGAATATATGTATATATACATATATAATGAGAGTTAATTAATAAAAAAATATTGTTAAAATACGAAATTAATTTATATTTATTAATGTTTATTGTTATTTTTTTTTAAAAAAAATGAATTAGATTCAATTGATTAATAATATATATCTAAAAATAATATAAATGAACACATTATTAATACAAGGATATACAGATCATAAATTATCTAGAAAATATATAAATATAATCGAATATTATATGAATGAAATCGATAGAGGATTATTACATATAACAAAAGATATATACATAGAAATGATTACGAATAATAAAGTTATATCATTTAAATGGCAAGGAGGATTAGATGCTATAATGATTAACCCAAATCGAAATGATAAACATGACATCGTATGGAAATATATTGTGTATGAATTAAGTCCTAGTGAAGATTTCTTGTTAGAATTCGCTAACGAAATAGGTTGGAAAATAATTTCGATTTCATATAGAATAAGTCAAGATTTCATACTTAAATATTTTGATAAATTAGATCATATAACTGTATATTATTTTAATAGAAATCCGCCTAAAAAGATATTAGATTGTGTTAATAAATACAAATGTGATATATGTTATCATGGAAGAATTAGAAGAAATAGAAGAAGAATTTAATAATGAAATTAACTATGATTAATTATTATTTTTTTTTAATTTCCAACAAATAATGAAGTTAAACAAAATAATAATGATATAATATATGAATAATTTATTAATAACTTCATTATCGAAATATGATAATTTTGATAATAATATCATAAATATTATTATTGACTATGTTAATGAAATATTTAAGGGTGACGTATATAACATAATAAACTTATACGAAAATTCTTACAATCTATATTATGATGATCGTTATGTTAATAATTTGTGTTCATCACATATATTTGTTGCAAATAAAATGGTGATATTAATTAATGACAATAATATAGATTTTCAAATAGATAGTCCGATTGTATTGTATAAAAATAATGGTATAGAATGGGAATATTTATTCGTAAGAAATAATAATCCAGAAAGAATTATATTGATATTATATGTTGATTATTATCAATTGATGATATTAAATTTAATCCATTCATTTATATTACTAATTTATTCCTTCTTTGTATATTATGATAACCATATAGAATATCATGTGTATGACATAACCTCATGTAAACCATATAATCAATCTCGTGATAATTTGAATAATATTACTGAATTAATTGAAGAACATATTTCTGATTATATTAATAACGAATACACATAAAAATTGAATTTCTATATATGTCAATATTTAATTTTCAATCAAATATAAAAATATCGACAATATGAATACAATATTATATGATCAAATTAAGAATATACATCATAATATGTTAAATAGTATTTTGTTAACTTATGATAATTATGAAATGAATGTATTAACGGATAATATTGGATTATATTTATCAAATAGAAAGTGGCGATTTATACAATATTAGAGATGAATATTTTGATCATTATTATGAAGAATATTTTCAAATAGGACAACCATATATTTTAGGATCATTTCCTCATCAATTGTCATATAAATCCGAAAAACAAGAATTAAATGATTATATGTGGGAAAATATATGTATGAATAAATATCTATCCGAATCATTTCTTGAAGAATTGCCACAAAATACTTTGTATTTTGTTATATTAACAAACAACATAGTTGTTTGTGGTATTTATGGCCAATATTAGATGGCATTTAGCTACCTGTTATCAAAAATTATCAACAAAATTTCTAATTAAATATCATCACAAAATTGATTGGTATTATGTTATGGTTTATCAACCAATCGATGTCAATTTCATTAGGGAATTAGAAGCAAATAATTTAGAACATTTAATAGAATGGAATCATATATCCAAGAATAAGAATATTAGCAGATTATTTATAATTGAGTACTTTTCTAAATTTATTCTTGATTTGAAAAATCAAGAACTCCATTTATGGAATATATATTATTGTCGAAATAATAATGACATACAGAATTTGCTAAAGGATATGCATTTTGATACAAATGTTGATATAGAAGAGGTTGATTAATATTGTAAAAAAAAGTGAATACATTGTATGAATTATAAACAATTACACTTCATAATTAAATGGATACAATATTATATCAATCGATCAAAAGAGATTATAATGATTTAATTAATTATATGTTATTAAAATTTGATAATTCCGACATGAATATAACAAAAATAATAATATACTATATCTATCAAATAGAACGTGGTAATCTTCATAACATTAAAGATCGATATTATGATCATTATTGGGATAAAAATAAGAATATTAAAAATGCTTATTTGTTGGATAAACATATATGGTGGACCATATCAACATATGAATCGTTAACAGAGATATTTCTTGAAGAATTTATTGACAATGTTAAATGGGTACAAGTATCTATGTATCAGAATTTATCAGTAGATTTCATCATTAAACACTATGATAGAATAGATTGGAATAATATCATGAAATATAGAGAAATTAATGAAAAATTTATTTTCAAATTATATGAACATAATTTGGAGAAACATATAAATTGGAACAAAATATCTGAAAACTATAATTTGAAAAAGGATTTTATAATGAAATTTTATAGCAAACTAAATATGAACACAATATTTTTGTTTAGAAAAGATTATAAAGATATATCTAATTTATTAGAATATATTCCTTATGATATCAAATCTTATGATTAATTGATTATTGATTTAATCGAAGATCATTTTGTGAATGAATGCTTTAAAATAACATATTTTTATTGATTATGTTATTATTTTGTGATCATTTTTTTTATGATCAGCGAAATATGAATCGTGGACTTAATTAATACACAAAATTCGATAAAAAAAATAAATGCGCAACTTTATACGCCACAAATAATTTTATGCGGTCAAATTATAAAATTTCATTAACAATTCGAAAAAAACTTAGATAATATAAGTTTTTTCATATATTAAGTTGAATTTCTTTAATTTTCGTCATTATCATTTAATATTATTATCTTGTATCGAATTTTTTTATCTATATATAAAAAGATCACTAAATAATGTTCAAAATATTTAGTGCAGGAACTAATATTAGTTCTCAAACTCAAAATTTACAATCTATAGTTGAAGATTCAATTAATGTGTCTAATTTATGCCCAGCATCTACAGAACAAACTGTTAACATGACATTTTCTGGCAATTGTAAGGCGAAAGGTACTAATGTATCGCAAAATGCCATCAATAATTTAAAATGTATGCAGAAATACAAAGATAACACTCAATTTGCCAATAATTTAAGCAGTAAATTACATGATGAGGTATCTTCGAAAACTGGTGGCATGATATCTATAGGAGCGAACGTTTCCAAGACAAAAATTAATGAACTAATGAAACAAACATTTACAACTGACGTATTAAATAAGGCAACATCGAATATCAAGCAAGATATGAATATAGAATGTAGAGATTCTGCAGAAATTTCTGATACTCATGCAGCTCAATCTGCACAACAATCAGTGTCACAACTTACCGATACATTGACGGAAGCCATATCAAAAAATGCAATATATGCGGATACATCTACAAAAACAACTTCTGGCGAATCTGGATCAAGTTGGACAGACGTTATCATATATATTGTCATATTTATTGTGGTTATCTCTGTTCTGGGAGTAGCTGGTAAGATATACTATGACAAAAATAAGAAGAAAAAAAATCTTGTATAAAAATATATTTTATACTAAGATATGACAATAATATAATGATTATAATTTATGATTTATATTTAATACAATCATTATATTATAATCCATACTATTATTATATTATACATTTATATCATTTTCGATATCTTTTTTAGAATTCTTTTTAGAAGATTTTAATTTCGTAGATTTCGATTTTGTTGTCTTAATTTCAGTAGATTTCGATTCAGGTAATTCCATAGAATCTATCAATAGCGATTTCTTTTTTTTCTTAATAATTAAGTCGTCTAGAATATTTGATTCATTTATATTATCTGATGTTTTTATAACATTGTTATTATTATTCGTATTTATATCATTGTTAATAATCTTTGGTATTATAATATCTCCAATTTTAATTTGATTCGAATTTTTATTCAGATCAAATAAGCTAATAAATGGTTTATTTGTTAATGTTTTTTCATCTGTATTATTTTCTTTAACTTCTTTGGTTTCTTTGACATTTTTCTTTGGAGATTTATCTTTTTGTTCTTCTAATATAATTTCTGGCAATTTTTTACCCAATAAACTAAAAATATAATTTCTAAATGATTCATTATTTTCTAAGGATAAATAAATAGATGCAACCAATTTATTAGAACTAATTAATCTTTCATGAGATATCTTTATACTTTTGTGAAGTGGATCTAATACAATAGATAAAAATTTCATGTATATATTTAATGTAATTGTTAATAATGTTCCATCATTTAAATTTTTGTTGTATTTGAACATATATGAAATAATATCGGACATATCATAAATTGTGTCTAATTTTGATATATCACATATTAATGTGATATTATATAAAAATTCAATCATATTTTTGTTCTGTTCTATTATTGAGTAAATATTCAACATAGATTTGTTATATTTTGTAGATAATAATAATTCATTTAATTTAACGATATCTTCAACATATTCTGAAAATAATATGAACAATACATCTTTACATCTTTTCTTGTATCCGACAGTTTCTACTGTTTTTTTATCATCATCATTTTTCTTTTTAGCTTTTAATTTATTGTTCTTTTTCGACTTAACTTCTTTTGGAGGTTCATGAAATATTTTTTCATCTACATTTTTATTATAGTTTTTTGTGAAATCTATTATATTGTCGAAATAATATTCTTTAAATACTAACAAGAAATGATCTTCGAACAATTTTTTAATTGTAGCAATATGATGTCCACTTTTTACTGTTGACTTATCAGATGATTGTTCCATAGTTACTATTGGGAGGTTATCACACTTTTCGTTATTATTTTGCATATTATTTTTATATATTAGGTTTATTATAGTGTTATAATATATTCACTTTTTTTATTAATGGGATCATAAAAGTTTAATCGATATATATGATAATAATTGTATAAATTCATTATATTAATTATGTCCACTTTTAATATATTTTTATTTGGATTTATATATACATATGCCAAATAGATCGAGATCAAAATCCTCTTCAACAGGTGGAGAAGAAAAAGTGAAGATACCAAAATCTTTAAGAAAAAAAATAGACGATGCCAATTTAATCATGCAATATTATATAAAGCATGAAAAAATAAATATGGAAAATATATATAAAGATTTAGGTATGACACCTCATGAATATTTCTCAAAAATTATATTAAAACGCGAATTCGCAAAATATAAAGATTCCGGTAAACATGTAGGCAAAAAACCTTTCGAGATAATGAAATTGATCAGAAAGGATTTCGATACAAAAGATAAGATTATCGCCGATATGAAAAAAAATAAATTTAACATTAAAGAACCTTAATTTCTTTATTTTTTCCATTCTATGGGCATTGGTATTCTATGTTTCCTAAATACCGGCTTAAAATATTTATAGTTTTTATATATTAATTTATAGTATTTTTTGAAGGTAGTTTTAGAAACTTTACATTTTGTAGATATGATTGTACATGTTATGTTATTTAATGATTTAACTCTAGTTATCAATAATAAAATTGATCCACAACATTTCGTTGAATCTTTACAATTATATAGTAAATGCAAATATTTATCTTCAGCACGATTTATAACATCAATAATAAATTGCTTGTATTTCATATCTATTTGTAATAACATCATATATTGTGTAATAAAATTCGATAGTTTATCATTAATTGTTGGTAAAGTTATTATTTTTTTTTCAACAAGATCATGGACTATTTTATTACCTTGTGAATAATATTTTTCGGATATATCTAATATAGAGCACAAATATTCAGGAGTTTTCGGTATATTATAGTGGTCACACATAATTGATAGACAATTGGCCAAAATACCCTTACGAGAATTGCCTCTGAAAACATTGCCCGCTTTCTTGATACTTGTGAATAAATCATTAGATCCTGTAATTGTATCATCTGGTATCTGTTTACCGTCCAATTGATAGATAATCTTGCGAAGATCCTTAACATTATTATTGTAACTATATTTAGCATAATCTGAACAATTTTGTATCAAGTTTTTATTATGCTGATGAGAAGCTTTTCCAACTATTTTTAATGATATGAATGAATTTTCAGATATATTATTACAATCCATATTGTTTCCATAATTAGATGAATAATCTTTGTATTCTATTTCTAATCCACATTTCTTGCAAACATAACAAGAATTGTTCAATTGCATCTCAATATTACATTGCTCACAATTTCTTTTCAAAGTATCTTCGTCAGCCTTGATATCTTTGATTTCGTCTATATTGGTATAATTATCAGATATTTCGATATCATTTGTTTTAATTTCAATTGGAGCATCTAATATTGATAGCCAATTACTCATTATTTACTATATATGTAGTATTTTTAGTTTGAATTGATTATATATGATATAATATCGATTTCAATTTTTTCGATAAAAAAATAATAATTACATATTATATGTATTTACTATATCATTCACATTTAATATCTCTAACAATTCATATGATTTATTGTAGATCATAATATTGTTATTTTTTATATTATAACATATTTTATCATAACTAATTCTATGCTGTCCAGTTTCTTCAATATGCGGTAAATAAATAACACTCAATACATAATCTATTCCATAATAATCGAACAGAATAAAATATATTTTATACATCAATTTATTATGTACATATAAATGTTTTGATCTATATTCTATTACAATACCATTGTATGTATTATTCTTAATTAATCTAATAATAATATCTTGATTATTATTAATATAATTCTTAATTATATTCAACATATTTGTGAATTTTCCTCTATATATATTTATTTTCATATGATAATAAAATTTTCCATCAATATTTAATGGCAATATTAAATATTTAATGGTATTAATTATCACATCCCCATACGGATTATAAAGGATTTCATAGAAGTTTTTTATCGATTTAATATCATTAAAATATGGATATTTTTCATATTTCATATCATTTTTTTTATCAATTATTGAAAATGACATAATTAATTTAATCAACTCCGTATCAACATAATTATGTAAGATATTGTATATTGAGCTAATTATATTAGCTATATTTGATTCATTTCGAATTGAATTAATTACGCTATTATACGTTAATTTATTAATATGGGCCATTTATATATACAATTATAATATATTCAATTTTTTTCGATACGATTTAATATATAATCACAAATTAAATAAACAAATTATTCTATACTTTCTTGAGTAGTTCACCTAATATGGTTATTCTTGATGGCGATTCTTTTTGTATCAATTTTAAAAATGTATCCATATTTCGACAGACAATGTATATTTTATTTTTCGCCCTCGTAATTGCGGTATATATTAAATTTTTAGTAACAAAATTGATATCCGGCACTATAACTATCACGTTATCAAATTCACTTCCTTGAACTTTGTGAACAGTCAAACAGTATGCATGGTCTACATTTCCTATCTTCATATGTTCATATTCATTTTTGCAAGCGATCAATTTCTTATTATTTTCCTCCAATATATTATCAACAATTCTTATATCTCCATTTTTATAAAATACATCATTAGTTAAATGTATTATTTTATCTCCTTTTTTGAATTTGCATATACTAACGTTATTATCAATATCATCATTTATTATGTTGATATCAACATCATCCGAATCATTATCGGCATATTCTCTATTCATAAGTTTTTCTAATGTATTTTCCAATTCTATTATGATATCATCATCTATAGATTCGTTCATATTATCTTTAAAATTGGTGAATATTTTATTGATAGAATTGGTTCCGAAATCGCCCATTTTTATAGGTGATATAATTTGAGTTTCTAATGATTTAAAGTTAATATTTTCTGTTTGTATATTTTCGAGTATATTTTTCATGGACATGTTTTTAATGTCAATAAATTTGATGTTTTTAGATTTTTCTATAATATTTTTGATAATGCCCAAATTTAAATTGTGGTTTTTAATATTATCTGATAATATTTTTATACTATCGTTATTTGTTCTA
>Ga0134121_10001009_pt1 | contig 28006 bp, 21 predicted proteins | sample KB301_FD_96463 | JGI IMG/M metagenome (GOLD analysis project Ga0134121, IMG submission 96463) | Terrestrial soil microbial communities without Nitrogen fertilizer from Kellogg Biological Station, Michigan, USA - KB3-0-1 | ecosystem: Environmental > Terrestrial > Soil > Unclassified ... | reverse complement strand
TTAAGCTTCGAAAAACGACGTGCCTGGATGTGATCGATTCTCATAAGCCGCTCATTTAGCGGCAGGTGTGTATCAAAAGTCACGATTGCCTTCACTCCTCCGTATAAGATCTTCTCGTCTCAAATATATGAACTATAGATGCTCAGTGGACTCCCTTGGATGCAGCGTCCCACCACAGGGCAAAGCCTTGGATTCAGGGTTAAAGACCCCAAAAACAAACGTTGCATATACTCATTGCCGCAGGGGTGTTTTGCGAAACGTTGGATTATAACGGACCAGTGAAAATACGTCCAGAAATTTTTTGTCTAACAATTAAAAACAGTATTCGCTAGTGAGTTTCACAGAAAACCCGGGCGATTTATTATGAAAGACAAAGGCGCCGCCCAACCGCTTGAGGTAGAAGGGTCGACGCCGATGTGGATAAATGAATAGTGCCTGGCGTTTACTTTTTTGCGTTTACTTTTTTGGAAGTACCGTATCTTTCATTCCCTTGCCAACTCGGAACTTCAACGTGGTCTTGGCGGGAATCTGAATCGTTTCGCCGGTAGCTGGGTTTCGGCCTTCTCGGGCTTTTCGCTCGGATTTTACAAGCTTTCCAAATCCGGGGAGAACAAATTCACCATTTGATTTCACTTCGCGTGCGGCTAGGTTATACAGTTCCTCGAAGAATTCCTTAACTTGAGCTCGCTTCATTCCTGTGGTTTCAGAGAAGTGGTTGATTACTTCCGATTGGGTCATGCGCTTCTTGCCTGCAGCGGCTTTGGTCGCCATAGTCTGGTGTAGCACCTCCAACGAGAACTAGAATCGTAAAACGGACGCACACTGATATATCACACTCAAGCGGCAATGTCTTCAAGAAAACCAGCATTTCTTTAGGTTTTTTGAGGAAATTCGGGGAAACGTGGACCTACCGGCGGCATCCCGAACCCATTCGCCGGGAATCTCTCGGGGCAAAATGGGCCAAGCGCTGAGTTGTGTTTCCTAAGTTGATGATCGTAAAGGACTAAACCGGACGGATATTGTTCGGACATCCTGGCAGGGCCACTCCTGATAATCTCCTCGCAACAATCTGCGGCCTGGTGACGTTTCACGTTTGCACGCGCCAATAATCGAATCCCGGAAATCGTAAAAACCAAAAATTCGTGTGGGGAGGAAAGGTTATGAAGAAGTCTTTCGCCTTAGTGTTTACGCTCCTGGTGGCAGCGTCCAGTGCGGTTTCGCAGAATCTCACGACCGAGTCTTTCACAAAAGCAAAGGCGGTACTCGACAAGTCAGTCGCGGCGTATGGTGGCACAGAAGAATTGAACGCGATCAGCAACGTCTCGTTACGAGTAGACGGCGAGTCAGTGCACCGGAATCAGAGTCGCCGTCCCGGAGATATGGACCGGACCGAGTACGCCGCTGAGATCCTGATCGACCTGAAGAACTCCAAGGCGAGACAAATTCAGAAGGGCCATTACCCAGGTGGATTCAACTGGCACAACGGTCAAGTTATCGACGCCGGAAACCGAACCGGCTTCGATCTGATCAGGAAAACGTCTAACCCGCCGGGCCAAATAACTCCCGCGAACTTCAAAGCGAATACTCGTTGGCTGCCGCAGCTCGTTCTCTTGAACGTATTGGAACGAGCGCAAACGCTGCGCTATCTAGGTAGGGCGGATTACGACAAACGACCTCACGAAGTGGTCGATTACGTCACGAATGACGGTGCTCGACTCACACTCTACATCGATCAACAAACAGGGCTGCTTTCAAAATTCGAGACGCTTGGCACGGATCCCTTCGCCGGCGACTCGCTTTTCGAGACGCGCTTCACCGGACAACACAAAGTTGGCAAATACATGATTCCGGCGCGTCGTGTGAATGCGTTGAACGGCGACATCACCAACGACTTCGGACTCGCCGACGTCGCATTCAATATCGAGCTCACACCCGATCGCTTCAAGGTTCCCGAGGGATTGCGTGCAGTCACGTTCCCAACACCCACTCCTGTCACGAAGCACGCAGACAAGATCTACACGACCAGTGCGGGCGGCTATAACGTTCTGTTTGTCGATTTCAACGACTACATCTTTGTGATGGAGACTCCCGGCAACGATCGCGTCTCATTGCAAGCGATCGAACAGATCAAAAAGACGATTCCGGGCAAGCCGATCAGGTACGTCGCCGTTACACATCACCACGACGATCACGCCGGCGGTATTCGCACGTACATGGCTGAAGGTGCAACCTTGATCGTCGCGCCCGGTGAAGAAGCGTTCTTCAAGAAAGTGAGTGCGGTGCGTTTCAGCGCTGATCCGGACACACTAACGCGCAACCCACGTGAGCCAAAGTTTGAACCGCTTCAAAACGGGAAGCGCGTGCTCACGGATGGAACCACGACGGTTGAGCTTTACGACATCGGCAAAGGACCGCATGCCGAAGAGATGCTCGTCGCGTACTTTCCCAACCAGAAATTTATCTATCAAGGCGATCTGATTAATCGGCCCTCGAATGGTGACTATCCGATCGCGAACGACACCTCGGTCCATTTCCTGAATTGGATCGACTCGAAGAAGCTCGCAGTCGAGATGACGATACCGGTTCACGGAACCCCGACGACGATCGCCGAGTTTCGCAAGGCCGTTGAGGACATGAAAGTCAAAGCGAATTAAATTCACCGTCGCAGCAACTGTAGGGCGGCCCTACAGTTGCTCCTGCCGACGACCTTTACTCTTCGGCTATTTGCAGTTGTTGTTGAAGCGCTTCGCCTTGCACTGGTCGCATATCTCAGTCGGTTTAGGTTTTTCCGTAGTCGTTTCGTAATCGGATTTGGGCCAGTGGTGGCAATTCGAGCAGAAATGCCACGTGTCTCGATTGCGTTTGCGTCGATATATCTGTGTCATGCCAGGTGAGGCACAGAGTAGATCGAGAGGTCTCGGAAGTCCTTAGAGAGTTATTAGAAAATTATTAGATCGAAATTTTAGAAGTCGACTACCGTACTCCGGCTAACATCTCTGCGAGCGCTTCCGGCGCGGACCATTGTGGGTTGTGATCGGACGTCAACTGCAACATCGTCCATCCTCTTTCTTTCGCTCGTTGTGACTGCGGAAAGAAGTCGTCATCTTTGGCTTCCTTTCCTTTCTCAACGGTCAGGATGTAAGTCGCTGGAATCTTCCGTGCCGCATCGTTCTTCAACACGATCGGATCCGTGAAAGTTTTCAATGCTTGCGGCACGTCGTGTGGTGGCGGCTGATCCGGTTTGACCCACGCCGGCACGACGTAGTCGCCCTTCGTCATTTGTTTGATGAACGCGCCTCCATCTCGAAACATCGTACTCACGCTATCACCATCATTCGGAACAAGGGCGTCCAGATAGACCAATCTCTTGATGCGATCGGGAACTCGATCGGCGACGCCGCTGATCACCATACCACCATAGCTGTGACCAACGAGAATGATGTCGCGCAAATCTTCGTAGAGAATCGTGTTGACGACATCATCGATGTGTGTGTTCAATCCAATATCCGGTCGCGCCAGATGCACGCGGTCGCCCTGTCCCGTAAGTTGTGGACGGTAAACCTCAAAGCCTTTTTGACGCAGCAACGCCTCCACTTTCTTGAAAGCCCACCCGCCACCCCAGGCTCCGTGCACGATAACAATGGTCGGTTTCGAGGGCTCAGTCTTCGGCGTCTGTCCGTAGCTTTCACGCGCACTGAAACCGCAGAGGACCAGTACAACGAATATCACTAAAGAGTTTCTCTTATTCATCTTCTTTCCTGTTTGCCATATTCGAAGGTGCGCATTTTACCACACAGAACTGGACCATTGACCCACCGTTGATCATGGGCAGACGGCTACCTTGCTCATCTCGCTGCGAGCCACTCCGGAAATTGTTTGAGGTAGTCGTCGTCTACGCCAGCCAGCCAAACGTAGTGGTCGTCAATTTTCTGCGGCGCAACCACTCTGGCCCTGACGATGCCGTAGATTATTGCCCCGAGTAGTACGAATATACCAACAAGCACAAAGGACATTTCCTCGGCTGCCGCAGCGAGAAAAAAGCAGCCGAATGACAGCAACACCAGCAAGCACGTAATTAGCATATCTTTCTTCCGTGTCGCAGCGTGAGTGTCGCAAAGTCCGACGTGTATTGTTGCCGACTTACTCAACACCAACGAAAGAATGAAATAAAGCAAGACACCGGCAAAGATCACGAGGTAAAGCGCCGGATGATGCCAGCGGAGATTGCGTTTGAGAGTAAGCTGCGTTGGCGCGTTGCATTTAACACATCGTTTCGGCAGTGGGGCTTGCTTGGCCATTACGAGAACTGACTTGCTGCGCCAGATTGTGGGCATGTTATGTGTCGGATGCGGTAGTGAAGCTGCTTGAAAACTCATGACACTCCTCGGGAAGTTTGATCAGGAAGGTTTTTGAGACGAGGCAAACGAGCCATTCAACTCGCTAGTCCATCGTGCCGGAAAGACTGACTAAGGGTCAAGAAGAAATTTTGGACGAGTATTTCTGGTCGGCGACTTACTTCCTCAACCCGGCCATAATCTGCTGGTATTCCGGATCGTTACTTTGCGATGAATCGTTGAGCGCTTCGATTCTCTCAACGATCTGGCCTCTTGGGATCGAGTCTGTTTGTGTGATTGCGTGTGTCAATAAAACGAGGAACACACTCAAGCGCACGAATGAAGAAATAATGATCACTGCGGCACTAGAATCGCGAAACGATGAAGAAGCTGCCACCGATCGCGATCAGATCTTCGAGCAAAGCAATGTTGAAATCTGGTTGGCGCAGAGACTTTACGAGCCAAGCGCGGGCCTGATAGCCGGCGAAAGTACCGACGAGTCCGCCGAGCACTCCCAACCCGGCACCAACCAGAGCCGAGTGTCCACTGCCAACAGAAACGCATGCGCCCGTGAGGCCACCGGTCACGATGCGGGCGATGAGTCCTGGAGGAGCAGTGCGGTTCGGAGTGTTCGGCAGCTTATCAAGAATGAGTTCGGTGACGGCTAGCAGGCTCAGAATTATTACTGCAGGAAGCGAGCCGATGAGAGACAGTGGCCGCGTAAGTCTGAGCCAACCCAGGTGCACGGCCCACGCGACGGCCGCAGGCGGCGTAAGCGAGCGCAACCCGGCGAAGAATCCGATTAGAAACGCGAATAACAGCGTCATCTGTATTTGGCGAAACATTGAAGTGAAACTCACACAGCGATCTCGATTGTATATACCTTAAATCCAGTAATCGCAAACAAGACGCCCGTGTGAGTCAAACATGCTATAAAGCGTATGCTGATCCGCGTCAGTGGTTTTCGCAAATCAAATACAGAAAGAAGATCACCATGAAGCCAACAAGAACAGATAGGCACTGTTTGGGCTACAAGCGCACAGCCTGGAAACTTCCAATCTTGTTTCTTTTTGCTTTGCTCATATCACTCGCAGCCTGCGTTGGCGCCAGGAGTATCCAAGGGAAGTGGGAGGCCGACATCGCCTCGAAGAGTGCTGGTCCAGGGTCTAAAATCATCTTCGAGTTTCTTCCCGATGGCACCTTCAACGCCATGCCTCCGGGTGATACCACCGTCGTCGACAAAGACAAGTACGAGCTCCTCGACGACGGCCACACACTCAAAATCCGTTCGCAGCTCCTGGGTCGCGATCCGGTCTGCAAGTTCACCGGCGATGCCATCCAATGCGAAACAGAAACCGCGAACATAAACTTCAAGAGACTCTAAGTCAGTGATGCTTAGTGTCACGCGGCTTTGCACAAAAGTCAGCCACGAGGTCAGTGACATAACCTTACAGCACATCAGGTCCATCAGGTATGAGAGTCTCTTTGTCTCAGGTACAGGTGACGCACAAACTGCGGCACAGTGTTCATGAGATAAAGCAGCAGTTGTAACTTCCGGCTGCGGTATGCCGCGTTGGCCCGCTCCAATTCAATAACGGCTTCTTCGTAGCGTCGCGCCACTAGCTGCTGCTTACACTTCTCCAGCGCAATTTCTGCGTTACACTTCTCCAGTTCCCGTTCCATGTCCTTCCTTAAACCCTCCGGAAGGTCCAACTCTTTCATGAATTTCCGCAGCGCTTTGGCCTGCCCGCCAAACGCTCCAACAAGGTCTAAGGTGAGATTGTTCTTATGAATACGTCGCCGCGCGTGGATATGCTTTCGATAATCAATTCGCCCGCCGCGATATGCGAGCCTGCACCACAACTCGAAGTCCTCGCCTTGTATGAAGCTCTCATCAAAAAGTCCCGCATCGATGAGTGTCTGGCGGCGCGCCACCACTGTCGACCCGATCACAGTGCACTTACAAAGCACCAGACTCTCAAATGTGGCGAGGCCTTCCGACGGATTAGCGTGCATCGTGGTCACACCTTCTTTGCCGGATTCGCCAAAATTCACCGCATCGGCATACACGAGATCGAGCGTCGGATCGCGTTGCAGAAACTCCCTCATCTCCTCTAAATGAGTTGGCTCCCATTGGTCGTCGCTGTCGAGGAAGGCGACGAACTCTGCTTTGGCGGCGAGGATTCCGGTGTTGCGCGCAGCCGCGGGACCGCCATTCTCGCGCCGGATGTAAGTGATGTCGTTAAGAAAGGGCTCGAGTGCCTTTTCAAACTCTGCCGTGTCAGGTGAGCCGTCGTTTACGACGATGATCTCGTAATCTTTCGTCGTCTGGGCGAAGACCGACTGCAGCGCATCAGAAATGAGATGGGCTGCGTTGTAAGCAGGAATTACGACGCTGAAATAGTGTGGGTGGGGCTTTCTGCGAGTCATTCTGTTCCGCTTGTAACCTTATCCTTGAAACCCGAGTTTACACTTGTTCGACCCGAAGGGGTTAAAGGGGATGAGGCTAACTTATAGGTCGCGTGTCTAGGAACCGATCGACCGATCCGATTTGAGGGGACGTAGAAAAACCAGCAGATACTTTACATCAAGTAACGCCGATCTTCCCACCGAAAATAACATCAGGAACGCCAGTGTTGTAACAAGAATAACAATGCCGCTGGCGGCAATGTTCAGTGGTGTACTGTTGAGCACCACGAAAGAGCGAAAAGCCATACAGGTCAGAAAGGCTGCTATCGATGCCAGTACGAAGGGCGCCAGATGGCCGTAAAGATCCTTCGTCCGAACAGGCCCTGAACGGCCCATTATCCAATACACCAGTGGATTCACAACCAACACTCGCGTTAGCGAATACGACGCTGCCACGCCAACTGCGCCCCATGGCAATCCACAAATGATCGACGCAATCGAAATCGGTGCATTGATCATCGACCATTGAAGCATCTCGCGCGAACGACCCTGGCTCAAAAACAACCAGCCCATCGTATTTAGCACCGGTTGAAACAAAGCTGCGATGCCAAGAAAGAATACTATCCGGCCGGCTGCTGTCCACTGTGAGCCGAGTACCAACTGCACTATCGAATCCGCCGAAACTATCACGAGCGTTATCGCAGGCATCGTCAGCAACATCACCTTTTCCAACATGCGCAGATAAACTCGCCGGTATCGTTCAGGGGAGTCGTCCAATCTGCTCAGCACGGGAACAGCGACCGTTGCCAGCGGCTCGTCCATTTGCTCTGACGGCAATGATACGAGTTGACCAGCCTTACTGAAGAGTCCGAGATTTTGTGCTCCCCAAAACTTTCCTATTAGCAGGTTGTCGAGATTTTTCGAGATGTAGTTAATGATGGAATAGCCGGTAACCTGCCCGCCGAAGGTCAGCATTGATCTGGTGCCCGAGTTCCGCCGTGGTAAACCAGGCCGCCAGCCACAAAGCGTCACCATGCCGATGGCGCTCGTCCCCAGCAGTGTCAGTTGCGAAAAAACAAGCGACCAGTAGCCCACGCCATACCACGCCAGGGTAATTCCAACAACATAGCCGGCGACCATGGAAACAAGAGCTATTGCGCTCAAGGTGAAAAATCGCATTTGCCTGCGCAACAACGCTTCATGTTGCACAGACAAACCACCAAATAAAAAACCGATGGCCGTAACCATTGCGATCATCGTCAGTCGAGGTTCTGCATAAAACCACGAAAGCAACGGTGCGATCGCCATCATGATTGCCACCAGCACCACGCTCAGACCAGCGTTCACCCAAAAAAGCATGCTGATTTGATCGAAGTCGATCTCCGCTCTCTGGACTGTGGGATAGGAGAGTCCCAGGTCTTTCAGCATGGAAACGAAATTAGTGGCAACCGCCACCATTCCGATCAAACCGTAGTCCTGAGGAGTGAGAAGGCGCGCCAGAATTGCAGTTGCGACAATACCGACGGCGAACTTGAGTCCGTGCGAGAGTATGGTTACGGCGCCGCCTCGAACGGTGTGGCCACCGATGTCGGCCATCAGGTGGTTAGTTTCGAAATAAGCGGCTGATCGATTGGTCGCCAATTCTGACTTTACCGTAACTGACTGTTCCTCCTTGATATACATGACCAATCAGAGCAATTCCCACGAAGCTCTGTTTCGAAGAACAGCGTCGTATGACTGCGTATTCAAACAGAGCTTTGCTTTCATACTTTCCGATTAGCTCCATCTTACCTGAATGTCCTGCGTCGTCCAGTAGCATTGTTTGTTCACATTGGCCACAAAGGAAGCACGGCCGCCAATGATGGCAGCTCCGCATCGCTTCAGTGTGACGTGCGACGTCTCGCAACTTACCAAAGGAGATCCCATACCACCTCACATTAAATGTCGGTCCGTGGCAATCAATCGGGTAATCTCCGGCCCGGCTAAGGTGAATTTGCCATAGCTGTAAATACTTGAAAGATTGTGCGGTAGGTTACGACGTGCAGTTTGCGCGGGCAGAAAGGCCCACGTAACGAGTTGATAACCGTAAAAATCCCTCAGTAATTAGTTGCACAGGAAATGCAGTGGACCACTCCGTTAGAAATATCTAACACCCCCAATAAATCACAGTAACGGAATTTGGATGCAGGCATGTTGCCTTGAATCTCGTCAATGCAGCGGCATTTGTCCTGAACGTCCTCAACAATCTTGAGCTCACATGCTCAAAAAAGGGAGACTACTTATGAACCTCAAACGTAGACTTTTACTCCTTGTGTACGCAGTGCTGTTAGTCAGTATGTGTTACTCGGGCCTACAGCTGTTCGGCGAAAACAAGGTCCAGGCAACATCCGGTACTTGTTGCTCAACTTCTACTGACTGTCCCGGCACATCGCTTTGTTTTACGGCGGCAGGCCAAGGCCTTGCGAATTGTTGTAATCCGCCAAATTGTAAGGGCCCAGATTACTGCATTGACCCGATGTAGAACGAGGGATCTAACAAGACTCGATACACCAATGGTGCCGGAATCTGGAGTTTTCTTTCCACGTTCCAGTGCCCGGCACCACCATTCTGATAATTCGCCGCGGGAAACCTAACCAAAGGAGCCGGAATGCAACAAACCTGGAACACCAACCTGAAGACGCACCTGAATACTTCCAAGCTAAGCAAGCTACAACTGCTGACCATTTCTCTTCTAATTTGTTCAGTAAGTCTCAACCTGTTCTTGGCAAGAAAAACAAATTCCTTGAGAAGTGCACTGCTGCATGTGAAAGCTGAGGATTCGTTGCTGGTAGGAACCGCGCTTCCGTCGATTGCGGCAAAAGGGCTGGACGGACGACCCGCAACTATCAGCTACAGGTCGGATGAGCTTCCGACAATTCTATATGTATTCAAGCCCTCTTGTGGGTGGTGCACAAAGAATCTCCAAAACATTAAGGCCTTAGCGGAAAGAACTAAGGGGAAGTACCGAGTCATTGGTCTTTCACTTTCTTCTGATAACTTGCAGGAGTATGTAACCAAGTCAGACCTTACATTCCCTGTTTATTCTGACCTATCACCCGGTATAGCCATCAACTACCGGATGGGCGGCACTCCGCAAACCATTGTTATCTCCAATGAAGGCAAATTAGTAAAAGAATGGAAGGGTGCCTACTTGGGGGACACTAAGCAACAGATTGAGACGCAATTTGGACTGGAGCTGCCAGGAATCAAACAGTAGTTCATTTCTCATCCGTACGGTCATAGGAGGTGTCTAATGGTAAACCAACTTTACTGTGAGTTTGTGATTCTGGTACTGGTCATCTCTACTGGCGCTACCTGGTCCCCCGGTGTTAGTCAGGAAACACAAAAGCAGATCGCTACTCAAAGAACTATCCAGCTTGATACGCTGCTCGCAAGCATCAGCTCGGCGCCACCTGAAGTTTCCGCAGACGTATGGATTCGACTCGCAAACTCGAAGCTCATTGATAACAAACAAAAAAAGAAGGAGCTTTTGGAAAGCGCCTTTGAACGGAGCTCTGAAGTACAGAAGAAACTCAAGCTCAGACTTCGAGAGGGGATAATCGATACTCCGTCCGGATATCTTTCGGCCGCCTACGATCTGAAACTGGACGCCTTATCGTTGAAGCTCCGCGTAGTGCAAGCGATGTTGGCTGTGGATCCACAGCGAGCTCGCGTGATGTTCGGAGAGATTCGAAGACCACAACTGCCGCCGTTAAGCTGTAATGAGAGCCTTGAATATGATCTTTCAGATTTCTATGGGACTTTGCGACAAGTACAACAGCAGAGTTTTAGTAGTGAAGATAAGCTGCAAAAAGAGGATCTGAATTTTGTCCAGTCCTACATCGGCGATCTGGTTTCACCCGCACAGGTTGGTCCCGTCTTTCGTTTTGTTAAGGACTCCGCTTTTTCTCCAGAGGATCTCACTCCGCTTACGGAGAAGTTAAGCGCTGGACTAAAGAAAATCTCGGACGATCCGCGGTCGTTCGCTGTATCAATGAAATATGACGGCGTCGCCGACGCGTTTACACGCCTAATCGACACCTTAAACAAGAAAAACGTTCCTACTGAAGAGTTACTGAAGTCATTTCGCTCGTATTTGACTCGTGAGCTTAGTTCAGCGCAGTGTTCTGAGGTGCCCAGAAAAACAGGCCGGCAAACTAAACCCCGGAATTACATTGATTATCTCAACAAGTGGTTTAGTAGTCCCATACAGGACGATGAAGTAAAACCCGCAAGAGTGGAAAGTGCGGCGGTAGCTGTTCCGTTCTGGAGCTCAACGGAATCGAAAAAACTACTGATGGAGGCAAAGGCCTTAAGGTTCGGAACGAAAGAGTCGCCTCTGACGCTTGGAGAACGGAGTTCTTCAGAGTGGCAACAGAACATGGTTCAGTTACTAGCCGATCTGGAAAACTGGGAAGGTACCAGGGAACCCTCAGAGTCAGTCTTCTTCCATGAAAAATGTAATCTCTTTGGTGCGTTATTCGAACTTGCGCCTGACCAGACTCTTCGGTCAAGGGTGCTGATAAGCTTTGCGAGCTATTTAAAAAGCGCCAGTCTACAGCAGGAAAATAGAATCGGGTGGTTGCTGCACGCTAACGCCATACGCAAAAACATTAACACTCTAACCGGTCACGAGCGTTCGAAAGCCCTGGATGTTCTTAGGAATTCTGGTAATGAATCTCTGCAATTATATGCGGAGCTTGACGATCTGCTGGCGGCAGGCTCTTAGATCAATGATGGCAGCCATAACTTAGATTTGAATGGTCGGGGCGAGAGGATTCGAACCTCCGACCTCTCGGTCCCAAATCACAGGTTCGGCAAAAAGCTAAGTTTTTGTCATTTCGAAAGTTGCAGCCACCACGAGTTTATTAGGGTTTTGCGGTTTTTTCCCATTCGCTATCATGACACAGCGGTGCTGTGCTGAGAATTCTGTCCACAAATTGGCCACAAGTTTTTGGGGTGAACCCCTCGGTTGAGACAGTTTCACACATCCGTTCGATACCAAAGCTGCACTAAAGCTGCCTTGCAAAGGCATCACTTTTCGGATTTGGTATAGATGCCTTCGCGCCAGACACGCCGCTCTGCTGACGTCGAGCCTCGACCTTTTGCAAGGCACCTTCGAAAAAATCTAATTCCATAGTTTTATCTGCCAGCACCCGCTTAAGTCGGCTGACCAGCTTATGTGGACTTGGCAGTCGTCTGACATTCACTTGGTTCCGTTCTCTTTTATTGCTTTCAATCAGATCGGTTGCCCCGGCAACCTCTATTTTCAATGGCTCGGATTTAAGGGACGGTAACAGGCGAAAGATTCTTCGCCTGAAGCAGAGCGTAAGCTGATGCTCTATGGTTGGCCAGGCCAACGTGCGCGAACTAGAACATGTGATTGAGCGAACAGTTGTTTTCTGCACGCAGAAGACTATAGAGAAGGACCACATCATCTTCTCAGGTGCAAATAACGACTTGGCCCAATTGTCGTTCACCGAGATGAAGGCGAGAGTAGTCTCTCAATTCGAGACAAACTATCTGTAAAGCCTTCTTCTCTCCTACAAGGAAACATATCCAAGGCTGCGCAGGCGCAAAAAGAGAGACAGACGTTTTGGGAATTGATACGCAAACACAAGATCGACGTTCAGAAGTCCAACGTCAATGAACCGGGCAATACCCATCCTCAGCTAAGGTGAACTTGCCATACAGGTAAGTTCTTGAAAGATCGTGCGGTAGGTTTACGACGCGCAGTTTGCACGGGCAGAAAGGCCCACGTAACCAGTTGGTCAACTGCAAATCCCTCAGTGATTTGGTTGCACGGGAAATGCATTGGACCTATCCGAGGGAAACAATGAAAGTCGATCCGATAGAGACAACAGCGCGAAGTTCGTTACCCCATTCTGGGTAGTGGGTCATTTAGAAGTCTAAAAAGAGTCGGGAGGCTCGTTCTCGCTAATCGGCCAGACGTCTATTAACGTGCTGCCTTGAACCTCTTGTCAATGCAGTGCACTTGTCCTGAAACGCCCTCAACACCTTGAGCTCCGATGCTCAAAAGGAGTTTATTCATGAACCTCAAACGTAGACTCTTGCTCCTTATGTACGCAGTGTTGTTAGTCGGCATGTCCTACTCGGGCCTACAGTTGTTGGGCGAAAAGACGGCCCAGGCAGAAGCGGGTACTTGCTGCTCAAGTTCTACTGATTGTCCTGGGGACAAGGTTTGTTATACGGCAGGCGGCCTAGGCCTCGAGGCTTGTTGTATCCAATCGCCTGCGCATCCGGAATGTAAGGGCACAAATTACTGCTTTGTTCCCCAAGGTAATTAGGAGCTAACAAGGCGCGATAAATCAACGGTGCCGGAATCTGGCTTCAGGCAGTTTTAATTTCCACGTTCAGTGCCCGGCACCGCCTTCCGATCATTCGCCGAGGGAAACCTTACCAAAGGAGCCGGAAATGCAAGAAACCTGGAACGCCAGCCTGGAGGCACGACCGAATATTTCCAAGCTAAGCAAGCTGCAACTGCTAACCATTGCTCTTCTAATTTGTTCAGTAATTCTCAATCTGTTTTTGGCAAGGACGACGAAATCCTTGAGAAGCGCACTACTGCACGTGAAGGCTGAAGATTCAATGCTGGTAGGAGGCTCTCTTCCGCCGATTGCGGCAAAAGGGCTGGACGGAAGACCGGCAATTATTCGTTACGGGCCGGATGAGCTTCCGACTATCTTATATGTATTCACGCCCCCTTGTGGTTGGTGCACAAAAAACATCCAAAACATTAAGGCCTTAGCGGAAGGAACTAAGGGGAAGTATCGAGTCATTGGTCTCTCACTTTCTTCTGATAACTTGCAGGAGTATGTAACCAAGTCGGACCTTACATTCGCCGTTCATTCTGACTTATCACCTGGTGTAACCACCACGTACCGGATGGGCGGCACTCCGCAAACTATCGTTATCTCCAATGAAGGCAAATTAGTAAAAGAATGGAAGGGTGCCTACATGGGGAACACTAAGAAAGAAATTGAAACGCAATTCGGCCTGGAGCTACCAGGAATCACCCAATAGTGGCTGCGCAGACCAAGTTCATTTCTCGCCCGTACCGCAATAGGAGGTGTTTATGGTAAACCAACTCATCAATGCGCTTGGTATTCTCGTGCTGGTCATAGTGATAGGCACTGCCTGGTCGCCCGGCATAAGCCAGGAAAGACAACAGGAGATCGCTATTCAAAGAACTATCCAGCTTGATACGCTGCTCGCAAGCATCAGCTCGGCGCCGCCTGAGGTTGCCGCGGACGTATCGCTTCGAATCGCCAACTCGAAGCTCATTGATAATAAACAAAAAAAGAAGGAGCTTTTGGAAAGCGCCTTTGCACGGAGTTCTGAAGTACAAAAGAAACTTAAGCTCAGACTTCGAGAAGGGCTAACCGATACTCCATCTGGACACCTCTCGGCCGCCTATGATCTGAAATTGGACGCCTTATCGCTGAAGCTCCGCGTAGTCCAAGCGATGTTGGCTTTGGATGCTCAGCGAGCTCGCGTGATGTTCGGTGAGATTCCAAGAGTAAAGCTGCCGGCGTTAACCTGTAATGAGAGCCTTGGATATGATCTTTCAGATTTCTATGGGACTCTGCGACAAATAAAACAGAAGAGTTTTAGCAGTGAAGAGAAGCTGCAAAAAGAGGATCTGATTTTTGTCCAATCCTACGTCGGCGATCTGGTTTCACCCGCACAGGTTGGTCCCGTCCTCCGTCTGGTTACAGACTCCGATTTTTCTCCAGAGGATCTCGCTTTGCTTACGGACAACTTAAGCTCTACGCTGAAGAAAATCCCGGACGACCCCCGGTCGTTCGCTATATCGATGAAACATGACGATGTCCCCGGCGCTTTTGCACGCCTAATCGACACCTTAAACAAGAAAACCGTTCCTACCGAAGAGTTGCTGAAGTCATTTCGCTCATATTTAGTTCGCGAACTTAGTTCAGCGCAGTGTTCTGACGTCATCCAAAAACCAGGTCCGCACGCTAAATCTCAGAGTTATCTTGATCGTCTTAACAAGTTGTTTACTACTTCCATCGGAGACGATGAAATAAAACCTGCGAGAGTGGACAGTGCGGCGGTAGTCGTTCAATTCTGGAGTTCATCGGAATCGAAAAGACTGCTGTTGGGCGCCAAGGCGTTAAGGTTCGGAACGAAAGAGTCACCTCTGTCGCTTGAAGAACGTAGTTCTTCAGAGTGGCAACAGACCATGATTCAGTTACTCGCTGATCTGGAAAACTGGGAGGGTACCAGGGAACCCTCAGAGTCAATTTTTTTCCACGAAAAATGTAATCTTTTTGGTGCGTTGTTCCAACTTGCGCCTGACCAGACCCTTCGCTCAAGAGTGCTATTAAGCTTTGCGAACTATTTAAGAAGCGCCAATGTGCCGCAGGAAAATCGAATAGGGTGGTTGCTGCATGCTAACGACATACGCAATAAAATTCGCACTCTAGCCGGTCACGAGCGTTCGAAAGCCTTAGATGTTTTTAGGAATTCTGGGAATGAATCTCTCCAGTTATATGCGGAGCTTGACGATCTGCTGGCGGCAGGCTAAAGACCTTAGCATTGTTTAGCAAGGAGCGTGTTTTATGACGCCTATGATCACGAATCTCTGATCGTTCTCCTTACGTGGTATTTTCGCTTAACCCTCGTCGAGATGCCATTTGTCGCCGGAGCAGGGGAACTTGTGATGTAAGCCATGGCGTAAGTCTGACCGAACTTAAGGCACCATTCTCGGACCGTCTCGTACGAGACAGCAGCGCCGCGCATCGCTAACCTGTGGTGGCACGATCTGCGTACGACATTCTGTACGCGGCTAGCTCTGGCTGGCTACGAGGCGCTAACAATAATGATGCTGATGGGCCATAAGGATCTGAAGACGACGATGCGATACATTCGTGCCGTCCAACTTCAGAGACAAGTGCGTCCTCAGAATTTTCTCCAACAAATTGGCCGCAAATGAGATACGGCAATGCTGGCAGCAGTAAATTATTGATTCTATTGGTCGGGGCGAGAGGATTCGAACCTCCGACCTCGGTCCCAAATCACAGGTGCGGCAAAAAGCTAAGTTTTTGCCATTTCGAAAGTTCCAGCCACCACGAGTTTGTTAGGGTTTTGCAGTTCTTTCACATGCGCTATCAGCGGCTATCAGCACTGTGCTGCGGATTCTGTCCACAAATTGGCCACACGAAAAGTGGGGTGTTCCCTGTACAAGACGGGCATCTTAAAATCATCCGCGTAGACATTAAGATCATTTTCACCGCGATCATTGTAGCAACTTAATCGAATAGGGCTGAACACTGCGAATCTGCGGAGAGACCAGAGTAAGGCCTTCTTCATACACTTAATCCCTTTCAACTCGGAGACTAAAGCATTGTTAAAAGTTTCTGATTCTACCGTGCAAGTGCGCCTTCCCGCGCCGCGCAGGAACCGGCGAGAAGGAGGACTGATGAAAGGGGAACCAAGTCGGCTGACTCGTGAAGTGACCATTCCTAATAATTTGGTATCATCACACTCAGTGGGAACTAACTGTCCAGAAAAACCCGCTCCTCATTTATTAACCGCGAAGTGAGTGTATCCAAAAGTGCTCACCTCATCTTAGATTTGTCTCCAATTGGAGACACCTTGTATGGTCCATATTGGAACGAAACCTCCATCTCCTCTTAATTACATCGGTAATGAGCGCATGTTCGTGATGGCATAAGCATTGCTCTTTGACGAACCGGAAACTAATTCTCAATCAACGAGAGCCCCTCCCCAAAAGCTCTCAAGGAAAAAGGAATAACAATGACTTACCTTCACTCCAGAAGAAGACCACTCTCACATTGCTGGTTTCTATATCGCCACCCTCATGTTCGGCGTTGCCGTGCAGGCGAAAAAAGAAGGGACCGGGAACGACTCAACATAAGCACTAACTAAAACACCGGCAATGCCTGTCATCGACTCCACACCGGCGCCCCGCACTCGGAGGGCAAAGGTAAGAGCTGCTGACAGATGCTGTCGATGATTGGGATCTCCTGCCAGGGATTCCAAACGCTGATCCTGTGTTCAGCCCAACCTCGAATTGTCACTTGAGGTAAGGGGAACGTCTGAAAGATCAACTCAGACTGAGCAAGTTGAGAAAGAGGTAAAAATAATGAGAACCAAACAGCGAAGCAGGCAGTGCAGAGTGCCACGTGCGAGCATGTTGCTTACACTAACCACAATCATCTTGTTCGGTTGCTCGCAGAAAGTTGTTGCGCAGCAAAAAGGTGGCGAGGAATCCAATTCTTCGTCGAGCACCGGCAACAGCGGGCCGACTCGGCCGAATATTAACTTCAACATCCTTACACTGTTGAATGGCGAATATCTCGAGATGTTCGGCGCGAACAATAGTCGCGGCATTCTGCGCGGGCACCCGACGATTCCCGGAGCTGAATTAGGAACTACCACTGCTGATCCCCTCATCTTTTCGACCGGCGGCGTTGAGCGCATGCGAATCTTTCCGAACGGCTTTATCACTATAGGGGCAACCTTTCAGGGTGCTCCCCTCGAATTCGCAACCCCGGCAGCAGTGGCCTATGCGCCCAACTCAACGCAAGGCGCGCGATTCCGTCTCACTAACACCACCTCAACCCTTAACAACGTGATGGAGATCAACCTTGGATCGTTTGACAACAATGGCGGGGTCTCGACTCGAGTGAGGCTCGCCAGTATCTCCACCGATCAAACGCCGAACGCGACGTCCGGTGACTTCGTCATTGGCTTGCGCAGTGCCGGGACACTCTTCGAGAGTGCGCGCTTTTTGTCAAATGGCAGAGTCGGCATCGGCACCGCGACTCCGGCCCACAAGCTCGACGTTCAGGGCGGTGCGATTAATGCTTCCGGTGGACTCTGCATGGCTGGCGATTGCAAAACGGACTGGTCGCAGGTGGGCGGTCCGGGCAGCTCTCAGTGGACCACCGCCGGCACAAGCATCTTTTACAACACCGGCAACGTCGGCATTGGGACGACAACTCCCAACAGAAGACTTGAACTGGTACAAGATGTAGGTGGCATAAGTTTTGAGGCTGGTACGGGCTCACCAAACTCAGGGGTTATTAGGTTCGGCGATAACAGTGGATGGAAATTCCATTTTGGGCGGTCACGTGACAGCGTGGGAGGCGCTCTGAACTCTGGCACCTCCGGCGTGCTGATGACGATCCAGGATAACGGCAACGTTGGCATCGGCACGCCAAATCCTTCGAGAAAATTGCATCTAGCTACCAACAGTATTCAGAGCTTAGACGGCATTCTTCTCCAAAGTCTCGACGGTCACTTCTCTCTCAGCGCCCCCAGCTTGGGTCAGGGAAATTACAACAACATCACTCAGGCTGGCGATATTGGGATTATTTACGGTAACGGAATAACTCCGGGAACAGGTTCGTTTGTCATTGCCACCTGGGCGTTTGCTACCTCCGGCTTACGCATGGATGGCAATGGCAACGTCGGCATCGGCACTCCCACCACCAACTTTAAGCTGGATGTCAACGGGGAGATTAACGCGACTGGATTTCGGATCAATGGCACCCCTATCTCGACTGGTCCAAGTGGTGCGGTAAGCTCAGTGTTCGGACGCACCGGAGTCGTTGTACAGCAGGCTGGTGACTATACATGGGCGCAAATAAACAAGAGCACGTCATCGCTCGCGGATATTGCGACTCGCAGTGCCGGCGATTTATCTTCGGGCACGCTTCCAGACGCACGTTTTCCCACAACCTTACCTGCCGTTTCCGGCGCGAATCTCACGACCCTCAACGCCTCAAATCTCGCTAACGGCACTGTTCCGATCGCACGACTTGGAAGTGGAACCGCTGACTCCACAAAGTTCCTGAGAGGTGACAACACCTGGGCAGTGCCTAGCGGCACCTCGCAATGGACCACTTCCGGCACAAGTATTTTTTACAACTCCGGCAACGTCGGTATCGGCACAGCCAGCCCGCCGACGGAAAAGCTCGAAGTTATCGGTAACATCAAAGTCTCAGGAAACATCAACGCCAAATACCAGGATGTGGCCGAGTGGGTCGACTCCTCGCAAGAGCTTGTTGCAGGCACCGTAGTAGTCCTCGATTCCAGCAGATCGAATCACGTAATTGCAGCGACACAGTCATACGACAGTCGGATCGCTGGTGTGATCTCACAGCAGCCCGGCTTGACGCTCGGCGAAGAAGCCGAGGGCCGTGTGCTGGTAGCTACCACCGGTCGTGTCCGAGTAAAGGTTGATGCGACCGAAGGGCCAATACAAATCGGTGACTTGTTGGTAACCAGCAACCGGGAAGGCTTCGCAATGAAATCGCTGCCAGTAGACGTTGGTGGTGTGCGAATGCACCGGCCCGGCACACTGATCGGCAAAGCACTCGAACCGTTAGCTAAAGGCACCGGCGAGATTCTGGTGCTCCTGAGTCTACAGTAACGAGGCTGTTGCTTTCCCGGAGGCAATCATGATGAGACGGATTTTTAGTCGCACTCTACAAGCTGGTCCAAGACGATCCTTTGCTGTTTGTGGGGCAATTGCGCGAGTGTTTCGCAGTCACATTCGCCTGGTTGTGGTCGCGTGCGTAGTATCGCTGCTGGTAGCGGCCATGTTTTCAGTACGTCGCACGCAGAGTGCCGGCTACCTCAGGCCAGCGCCATTATTCATAGATGCGCCAACAAACCTCGTCGTAACGGCCACAACGAGTGCGAGCGTTAGTCTCAGCTGGACCGCGCCCGCAGGTTTCGTCGATCACTACGAAGTGGTGCGGAGTGAGAATAAAAATGGACCGTTTGCCTTCGTCTCTAATGCGGCCGGGACAACTTTTAATGACACTACAGTTACCAGTCTCCATGCCTATCTTTATAGTGTGCGTGCGGTAGGAACCGGAGGTATTGCCTCTGCTTCGAGCAACATGATGTTGGGCACGGCCATTTCGTTCGAATTCAGCCAGTTGCAAGGACAGCAGATCAAAGCGCAACATTTCCGCGATGTGCGAACCGCAATAAACGCCGTGCGGGCGGTCGCAAATCTGCCTGCTGCAACCTGGGTTCGCGGCAACTTAGGTGGTTTAGATATTAAGGCTGACGATGTCCAGGAAATGCGCAACAAATTAGGTGAGGCGCTGACGGCACTCGCTATCTCCATTCCCGCTTATGATGATGCTGTCCTGAATACTGGAGCCAACGGCACTCCCATCAAGGGGATCCATATTGAACAATTGCAAGCCAGATCCACTCGCGGTAGTAGTGCAAATGCGCCGAGTGCGAGTCCAACTCCAACTCCATGTCCTACCTCGACGCACGCAGTAGTAGTAGGCCAGTTTGACCCTGCCATTATCCGCTTGCCGATTGTTCCAGTGCATCTGAGTGTTTTGCCTGACGGAAGAGTGTTGTTCTGGGGACGCGACAAGGACATAAATCTAGATGGAAATGTTAAAGAGGTCGGTGGAAGAAGCGAAGCTTACGTCTGGAACATCTCCGATGGGAGTAACAAAACCGATGTAGCAGTATTTCGCCCATCGGAAAGCAAGTGGTACATCAAAAACAGCGCAACTGGAACGACTAGCGTTACTCGGTGGGGGCTTAGCGGAGATCTCCCGGTGCCGGGAGACTTCGATGGCGATGGTAGAGCGGATCTGGCCATCTTCCGTCCATCGAATGGTCTTTGGGGCATAGTTAATAGCTCTGACGGAAGCGTGACCAGCATAGATTTTGGCATCAACGGAGATATACCGCTACCGGGAGACTACGATCAGGATGGCAAGACCGACTTGGCAATCTATCGTCCATCAAACGGCCTTTGGGGCATTCGTAATAGTAAAGATGGAACTGTGACTGCGATTGGCTGGGGGATTCCCGGAGACATCGCCGTACCCGGAGACTACGATAGAGATAGAAGAAATGATCTCGCGATATATCGCCCATCTGAAGGCACTTGGTACATCCACAAAAGCTCAACTGGAACAGCCCTGATTACGCAATTTGGAATCAGCGGAGATGTCCCTGCGCCAGGTGATTACAATGGAGATGGGGCAACAGATCAGGGCGTCTACCGTCCGTCTAATGGCAACTTTTACGTTGGAAATATCATGGTGCCGGGATCGAGTCAGGTTCTCCCTGTTGGACAAGCTCCTTCAGCTACTGTCCAACTTGGAGATTACGATGGTGATGGGAAGACAGATCCAGCGATATTCCGCCCATTAGAAGCCAACTGGCAGATTCGCAAGAGTTCCACTGACTCGATCGAGGTTAGATCATGGGGACAAAACGGAGATGTTCCAGTGCCGAAAGACTATGATGGAATGCTTCGCGTCGCTAATACGACTACAAACCTGTTCTGCTCCGGGCATTCGTTCCTACCTGATGGACGTCTGTTTGTGGCCGGCGGGCATAGGGTCCAACATTTCGATACCGCCGGCGAGCGTCATACCAATATCTTTGACTACAGGACCAACTGTTGGTCGAAAGGCCCTGACATGAATCAGGGACGGTGGTACCCCTACAATGTAACACTCGGCACGGGTGAAACATTGATTATGTCTGGTTCTTATTGGGCTAATGAACCGGGTCTGCCTTTCAATCCGTATGATCCGAATTCGCCCCTGCCATCACCTTCACCCACACCAGATCTGCGCCCTAATTTAGTTCCGCAGATCTACACACCGGGCCAGAACTTCAGAAATCTCTCTGAACCCCGATTAGTTCAACTTACAGCATACCCATATCTTCACCTTACGCCGGGAGGTAAGGTTTTCCAAGCCCAGTCTGGTTTTTTGGTTAACTCAACTGACAAAAAGACCCGGTTGTTAGATCCAAATGTCACAGATTCCTTGACCGAGCTAGAAGAAACGAACTTCTCCCACGCGATCGGCACGTCAGTCCTGTTTCACTCGGGCAGCAAGGCTTTGATCGTAGGTGGCTTCAACAGCGTCACTAGTCCTACCACGGAGGCTGAATTTATCGACTTGGAGGCTGCAGAAAAAAAATGGATTGCTATGGCTTCCATGAACTTTCCCAGGGCATACCATACAGCGACCATTCTACCGAACGGCAAAGTGCTGGTTACGGGAGGCGTTACTTGCCGGGGCACCAACCACGTAGACTGCGGTCAGGTAATGACTGCTGAAATGTGGGATCCTACGCCTAGCCTTGCTTCTAATCTGGAATATTTGGCAAGAATTCCCTGGTGCAAGATGGCAGCCTACAAAGAGGTTCGAGCTTACCATTCCATCGCGGCCCTTTTGCCAGACGGCAAAGTGCTCATCGGCGGTGGTGGATTGCCTGGAGCGGTAGGTGAAACAGATGAAAATGGTGTCCCGATTGTTGGTCTTGACACCGACGGGGATGGCCAGGTTGATACCTTTAAGGACAACGAAAGAATGTATGGTCACAAGACCGTTGAAATCTACTCACCCCCTTACCTTTTCGACGCGAATGGAAACGCGGCAGTGCGGCCAGTCATCACGTCGGCGCCGGCGAGTGTCTCTTACGGTCAGACGTTCTCTGTCGAAACTTCGGGAGCCGGCCCTGCCCCGAAGGTAAGTCTGGTGCGGCTTGCTTCTGTCACACACGGATTCAATCAGGACCAGAGACAGATCTTCTTGAATGATCCTCAAGTTATCTCTTCAGGGATGAATGTCACCGCGCCTGCTGATCCAAATAGATGCCCACCGGGATATTACATGCTATTCGTATTGAACTCGGATGGCGTGCCTTCGGTGGCCAAAATCATTCGGGTGCAGGCCCTCGTAATGAGTTCAACCATGTCAGCTACTGTGACCTCCGACAACGGCTACGAACTTTACTTCAACGGTATCTTCAAAGGCTCCGGCTCGGCTTGGTGGCAGTCGCAGACCTACGGCTTGACGATGCAGCCAGGAAAGAATGTTTTAGCGATCAGGGCTATTGACGCTGGCGGAGTCGCAGGCTTGCTGGCTGATCTAACAGTCAATGGACAACGCCTTGGCAGCAACGTCACTTGGAAGGTTAGCCTCAATGCGCCAGCTAACTGGACTGACGTCAACTTCAATGATTGCAACTGGGTCAACGCTACGGAATATGGGTCTTATGGAGTTTCGCCCTGGTTCACTAACGTCAGCGGCATGCCTGTCGACAGTTCCGGAAGGTGGATATGGTCAGCGAACAACGACCTCGATGATGTTGTGTATATCCGTGTTAGCTTTACGAAATAAAGAACCGGCGGCTGCATCGTAACGGGAACATCCTTTTGCTGATCCAGCCGAGCTAGCTAGTCAAATAACATGGCCCTATCACTTGTAAAAAACCGACGACTCGTTTCCTTTGTGATGGCTTCATTCCTAGCCTGCGGCTTTATGACGCCTTTGGCAGGAGCCGGAGCAATGCGAGGCGGTCGTCCAGTTCGGGTAATAGGGTCCGGCGGCAAACGCCAACTTCAGAACACGGAACGAGCACAAGACGTCGAGGTAGATATAAGGGGAACAAAAGTTAGGATTCCAGACGTGACTTTACGTGACCAGGAAGGTAGGAAGGTTCGCTTCTACCCCGATTTGATCAAGGACAAAGTGATTGTCTTGAGCTTCTTCTACACAAGCTGTACCTACACCTGCACAATGCAGGGAAAGATCTTTTCAGAGCTTCAGTCATTGTTAGGAGAACGTCTGGGAAAATCTGTTTTCTTAATTTCGGTCACCACTGATCCGGTCAAAGATAATCCTCAACAACTCAAAGCATGGGCGGAGCGCTATAAGGTCAAACCGGGGTGGACCCTGGTGACGGGCGAAGTAGCTGAAATGAATAAGCTCTTGATTCAATTCACCGGCAACAAGGCGGGCGGAGGAATGCACTTACCGTCGACTTTCATAGCGAATGACAGGACAGGATCGTGGACTAGCGCGGTAGGAGTGTTTGCGCCAGACCATCTGCTGAAGGCTATAGATTACGTAACCCGAAACGACACCGGCAAATCAAATAAGGCGGCGAGTCGCTCTCAATAAGCTGAATGGTTCGTCTCGAGCCCGCGGAATAGTGCAATCCCTTGTCTGGATTGACACGGTAGTGGTCTGGGGGTTTCCCACGGCTACCATAGTTAAGTACCCACCGAATCAAATGAACTGCAGTGAATGCGAAGCTCCGATTTTCTTCGGAAGAATACTCCGACTACTCGGTTGTAGACCGAGTGACCGGTCGTTACCTCAAATACTTCTAGTTTCAAGGGTTGCGCGGCTGGGAAATCCTCGGGATTTCACATTCCGTCCCAGGCGCTACCACTGCGTTACACGTCCCGTGGTGGCATTTCTGTCCACAAATTGGTCACATGGAAAATGAGGCTCGTTACTCCACGCCTCTCTAAGTTATTAATGGGGTTGAGGTTTTTGGTCGGGGCGAGAGGATTCGAACCTCCGACCTCTCGGTCCCAAATCATAGGTGCGGCGAAAAGCTAAGTTTTTGCCACTTCACAAGTTGCAGCCACCACGAGTTTATTAGGGTTTTGCGGTTCTTTCCTATTCGCTATCATCGCATATCGGCGCTGTGCTGAGAATTCTGTCCACAAATTGGCCACACGTTTTTGGGGTGAACCCTTCGGTTGAGACAGTTTGAATTAACCACATTTGCGGTTCGATAAATCGTCTTCACAGTGTAGCCATGGTGTCCACAAAATCTTGCTGACTGGTGAATCGGGTAACTTTCTGTCGGGACTTGCCAAGCTCATCAAAAGGCAAGTGTTCGGAGGATCTGTGTGCGGGTCCGATATCCCACTGGTGAGCGATGGTAAAGTAAACAAAGAGGCCTTCTTAATCTATTCTCAACTCACTACGCGTCCTCCAATCGCTCACGTGCTATTAGTATCCCGCCTAAAGGAGAGATCTCTCCCCGTTTTCTACCCTCAATGAGTGCAAGCTGCAGATAGAGATCGAACAATGTCACTACATCCTCGGAAGAATCTACGACCTCAATGAGCTTACCGGAAAATACTGATTGCATACGGCAGCGTAGAAGCATATGGTACCCGATCAATGACAGAATACATATGCGAACGTAATCAAGATCTTGGATCGGTGGGACATCAGCCTTGAAAACAAACTCCATCAGACGTTCAAGCCCTAAGTTCTTGGGTCCATAAGTGGTTTCGAGGGCTTTGATCAGTTTATCTATTTCAAGCCTTACGCGATCTGGCGTAAGTTCATCACCTTGAGAATACCCACGGGCCTCTTCAACGAAGGAAACAAAACTGTTGCTAGCGGGGAGGAGTCTATCTAGATAGGTGGAAAAATGGCGGTCATGCGGCAAGCGAAGTCCCAATCTCGAAGCCGTCAATAATATATTATCAAGATCACGAGAGAGAACGCGTTCAATAGCCCGTCTAAGATCAGCAGTATTAGATTCTGCTATCTCACGAATAGCATCTATAGTGCGGTCATAATCAGGTAATGATTCGATATCTCTATTCAGAGCAAGTACAAACGGAATTACCTCTGCGTGGTGGTCACTGCCAAAGTAATAGCTGCTTTGACGAAACTTGAATGAGTGCACGAGCCTATTTATGGCACGCACATCATGAAGCCACAATTCCTCCGTGAAAGCCGTCGTCTGCACAAAAAACTGTTCCTTGTGTATGTCAGAAAGACACGCTATATACGGTTCTCCTAACGACGACAATGTCCAACACCCCGACTCGCTCTGGAAATCACTATACGCGAATGTCCTTGCCGGGAGGTCTTTAGTAGACGGTAATCGATACATCCAGAAATCATCTCTTTGGGTTAACCAAGTACAAAACTCCTCGGCGTCCGATGCTCGGATTCCACTGATGGGGGCGGCACCACTTCCTGGCTGAAAACGGTCTGAAGTCCAGTGATCGGGTGTACAAAGTTTGTTTTTGATCAGGCATTCATCGAGAAACACTTGGTATTCAGCTTGTGTAACGAGTCGTGTATCTAACCAGAATTTATCACTGACTGGGCTCATCTTCCGCAGTCTCAATCTTAGCAGAGCCTCACCGTAGGTCCTTTGTTCACGTTCGTCCTCTGGCTCCAGCATGAGTATCGACTCTAATTGCTCGCGGCACTCTTGATCGACTTGTTGGGCTTCTTCAATGCACTCGACGGCTAGGACCAACGCTGCCGTAACAGGAGGTTTATCTTGAAAACAAGCACGAAGGATCTGACTGGCATCAGAATCTGCAACATACAGCCGAATCGTTTCGTGCCACCAGTCATCCTTCACTCGCGTAGCAAGCTCGTCTGCTAAATGCTGATTAAGGCAGTGACGCGCAGTCAAATACTCTTGAAACGTCTTGTGTGAGAAAGCATATTCACCGCTTTCCCTTTCTAGAAGTAAACCGGAGGTATCTTCTATCAATTTAAAGAATTCGGATGGCTTAGTGTATGGACTAACTCGCTTCAGAACTTCGCTGATCACGTCGGCTGCTGTCGAAGCACTAATCTCGCGGACTTGTTTTATCATCATGAAGTAAGCCAACGGCTCAAGTACGCATTGTTTTTGACTTGGTGTCAGATCGATTGGTCTTTCAACTCCTCGCACATCCTGTCGTTTCCCAAGGAACACTTCGCAAATCTCACGATAAAGCTCAACTCGTCGTCCCGGAAGTTCGCTACGATATTTATGCACCGTAGCGATCATAGTGAGAAGCAACGGATTCACAGCTAGTGCAGTCAGAACTTCTGAACCGTTAATTCGTCGTATCAGATCGCGCGTGCCCTTTTCTGCTTCCTTTCGTACCCCCAGATCGTCGTAGTTATGGCTAATAATTTCATTAGCTACATACCAATTGGACACAAACCTTCGAACCTGTTCAGAGCTAAACGGGCGAACAGTTAGGGTGTGGACAGAGCTTAATGGATTGTCACGATACCCATAGGGCCGAGACGTCACTACAAATAGATTCCTGCCATGTGTTTTAATTTGACGATCCAGCCAATCGACTAAGATCAAGCGAACATCCCGACTGGCAACTTCATCAAGACCATCAAGAAGAACAATGCAACGACCTTTGTCTAGCTGACGTGCAAACCAACCAGTTGGAGGTGCCTGGCCCATCCCCTTAACGACCTCACTTGAGCTTATAAGTGCTGGCAGATCCAGATGGGGATCAGCAGCGATTGCTTTAGCATGGCTTCTCAAGAAAAGAAGTATCGGCAATCTCGGCAATGTGCGCTTGGATTTAGATTTTTTATTTCGCCGCGCCAATAAAAGCGCGATATGGCGTAACAGAGTTGATTTCCCACTACCCGGAGCGCCTATCAGCGCCAGACTCCGGCCGACAGTCAGGTACTCCCAAATGTCGTGTCGGCCCTGTTGTAAGTGTTCGGGCAGTTCTGGTATTGGATTTCGGGAAGCTTCATGAACTGGCTCCGGATCAACGGACAATTCCACGAAAACGCGCTCCAATTCCAAAGTGAAAGTGCCCTGTGTTGTCAGACCCTTAACATCAAAATCTCGGCACTCATAGAAAACGTGTTCGAGATACTTGCGACGATAACCAGAAACGAATTCTTGTACGCGGTAGTCGATCCATTGAGCTACCGCGTCAAGCCAGCGGTCCTTCAGTCGCTTCCAAACCTCTCCAAGAATTCCGACGCAGAATACCGTTGTCTCATAGACGCCGAGAATAAGAAGCGTCAAAATTGGATGTTTTTTGATCCATTCGGCAAGAACTAGTGACCCCAAGACCGGTCCGCCAAGAGCCGCCAGCAGCTTGCCAGCAATTCTCCAGGTGCCGAAAGTTCCTTGTTTTTCATCCGGTTGTTTTGAGCCTAAGATTTCAGCCATGCAAGTTAATGAGATAATTTGCTATAGGCTGATATAAAGAAATGCGAGTACGTGGGCTCTAGAGGATCAGCCTGTTATTATCTTTGAGGCCACAAGATATGATAAGGCGCATCAATTATCAAACAGATTCATACCTTTTCAAAGGGGATGAGTTGACGGTCTAATGCAGTCGGGATCCCCGTGTCCGGTGCCTTGTTGCTTTTGGGGCAATAGCGCCGTTCAATTTCAATCGAGACGTTAGTTCCCGGATTTGGTCGTAGATGCCGTCGCGCCAGACCGCCGCTCTGCTGCCGTCGCGCCTCAACTTTTTGCAAGGCCCGTTTGAAAAAATCTAGTTCTAAGGTTTTCTCGGCCAGCACTCGCTTGAGTTGACCTCTTTACGCAAGGTGGATTCCCGTGAGTTCTGTGGAGGGGCCACTCGCTCTTATCCGATGGGTCAAGTTGAT
>Ga0134121_10001008_pt1 | contig 28026 bp, 27 predicted proteins | sample KB301_FD_96463 | JGI IMG/M metagenome (GOLD analysis project Ga0134121, IMG submission 96463) | Terrestrial soil microbial communities without Nitrogen fertilizer from Kellogg Biological Station, Michigan, USA - KB3-0-1 | ecosystem: Environmental > Terrestrial > Soil > Unclassified ... | reverse complement strand
GTGCGGATAAATTCGGACTCTCACAGCTCTATCAGCTCCGCGGCCGCGTGGGCCGTTCCAATCGGCGTGCTTACGCCTACCTTTTGATACCGTCTGATGACTCGCTGACTCCCATCGCGCGGCGCCGGCTTGCGGCGATTCAGGAATTCAGCGAACTGGGCGCCGGGTTCCGTATTGCCGCTCTCGATCTGGAATTGAGAGGAGCGGGTAACCTGTTGGGAGGCCAGCAGCACGGACACATCGAGGCCATTGGATTCGATCTTTATTGCCAGCTGCTCGAACGCACTGTCGAAGAGCTGCGAACCGGCATGGAGCTGCCGGAAGTGGAGACCGCGATCAGCCTCAAGGTGGATTTGAAGATTCCATCGGATTTCATCGATGATGAGCTCCAGCGCTTGCGTATTTACAAGCAGATTGCCTCAGCCCGGTCCGAACCGGCGGTGGATGGTCTGTATCGCGAATTGGAGGACAGGCTTGGGGAGTTGCCACTCCCCGTTCGAAATCTTCTGGAGTATGCCCGTCTCCGCATCCTTGGAAGGGCGCGAGGCGTTACCGCCATTGAACGGACGGTTCATGGCATCGATATTCGATTTCACGAGACCGCGCGCATCGACCCGGAACGGGTTATCGAACTGGTCGGACGAGGCGAAGGCCTTTCATTTGCACCGCCGGCAACGTTGCGGCTGACCCGCAGCGGTCCGCGGTCCGATCTCTTTGCGAACATCGGGGAAATCTTGCGGGAGATTGCTTAGAAACATAAGATAAGCAGAGGAGTTCAGATGAAAAGATTCGTGGCCGCAGTTGTGATGACCTTCGTTCTGTCTTTTCCCATGCTGGCGCAAAAGGTTGTCTCCCAGATTGCAGCAAAAGTGAACAAGGAAATTGTTCTGGCGTCCGAAATCAAGAGAGTCGAAAGCGAAATTCGGGAGGAACTTGAGTCGGATCCAAAATTGAGCAAGGCCCAGCAGCAGAAGATTTTCGAAGACCGGTCGAAGAATGCGCTCCGGGATCTCATAGATAAGGCTCTCATCCTGCAGGAAGCCAGTAATTTGGGATTGGATGCCAACATCGAAGTACTCAAACAGATCGAACAACTGAGAATCGACAACGGTTTCCCGACCGAAGAAGCTCTTGAAGCGGCCATGGTGAAGCAGGGGATCTCGATTGAAGACGTTAAGGACAGCCTTCGATACAAAAATCTGAGGTCGCAGGTCCTTCATCACGAAGTAACGGGGAAGATTGTCATCACGACTGAAGAAATGCGCGTTTACTACGAAGCCCACAAGCAGGAATTCGATAAGCTTCCCGGGGTGAGCATCGGAATGATCGCTGTGTCGACGGACGAGCTGTCGGCTTCTGAAATCGCGACAAAGAATAAGACGATGGCCGATGCCCTGGCAGCCCTCAAGAAGGGCGATGATTTTAGAGACGTGGCTCGCAAATACTCTGAAGATCCAAGCGGTCAGGATGGCGGGACCCTTGGGTTCTTCGAGCGGACCGCTGATGGAACCTACGGTTTGGCTCCGGAGATGGAGGAAATCATCGCGAAATTAGCCAAGGGGAAGTACACCGACGTCCTGACGAATCCCCAGAATCACACACTCGTCATTTTAAAAGTGCTCGATAAGCACGACGGCGGAATCCTGCCCTTCGAACTCGCCCAGTCGGAAATCTTCGATCGCTTAATGGACGAACGCGCGGCCCCAAAAATACGCGCGTATCTGACGAAACTGCGCGCTGAAGGCTATGTTGAGGTGTACCCGGGATTCACGGATACCGGCGCCGCAACGAAGGCCGTTCGGGCTTCCGAAACCACACCCCCCAAAGAGTAAATGCCGGCATTCCGGACAAATTGGACCTGATGCGTCTCGATTTGTTTCTAAAGTGGAGCCGGGTCATTTTGCGCCGGACCCTCGCTAAGCAAGTCTGTGACGCCGGCCGCGTCACCGTGAATGGCACCGAATCACGCGCCGGACGCGACATTCAGGTGGACGATACCGTGGAAATTGACTTTCCACGCCGCCGGATGAAATTTCGCATCCGTCGGATTCCGCCAAAGGCCCCAGGCAAAGAGGGCGCAAGGGAGATGCTCGAACTTCTTGAAGATCGAAGGAACGGTTCGGACCCGGAATAGTTCGTTAGTGCTGACACCGCTGGAACTCGACATCATGAAAGCGGTATGGCAGCGCTATCCCATTACAGTCCGGGACGTTCAGGTTGCAATCCACCCGGTCCGCAGGCTTGCATACACCACGGTGATGACGATCATGCACCGCCTCTACCTCAAGGGCTTTCTCCAGCGGGCGCTCCAGTCGAGGACGCATTACTACGAACCTACAGTCGAGTTCGACGATGTTCGCGATGCGGCAGTGAATGGCATGATCGATCACTTCTTCCAGGGTTCCCGCGACAAATTCATGAGATTCATGGGCGACGAGGAGCCCCAGGAAGTGCGTCAGATTGCAGGTCCAGCTTCACTGGACGAAACGCTGCTGTAAACCGAATAGCTGTAGGCGCGGTCTGTGACCGCGCACAATCCAGAATGAGAAATCGCGCGCGGTCATTCCTTGATGGCTGCGCCCTGTCGGGCTTGCATTCGCTCCGCTCATCGACCGCGCCTACAGCTGCTCATTTCTTGAAGAACAAGTCATAGAGCTGGTTCCGGGAGATTCCGAGAGTCTTGAGAACACTTTCTCGTGTCAGTTCTTGCCTGGGTAATTCATCGGTACCTGTAAATCCGCCCACGACGATCACAAATTCTCCAAGCTCCTTCACACGCGGGCGCACCTCCGAGAGCTTGCCGAAAAGATACTCTTCATGGAGCTTGGTCAATTCGCGGCCAATGCAGGCTTCGCGATCGCCCAGGACGCTTTGCATGTCTTCAAGAGCGGACCCGATGCGGTGCGGTCCCTCATAAAAGATCAGAGTCCCTCGAAAAGAGCGCAGGGTCTCGAGATGTTCGCGCCGGGCGGATTTTCTGGCCGGAAGGAAACCCACAAAGAGAAACTGGTCCGACGGCAAACCGGATGCCGACAGTGCGGTCATCGCGGCATTGGCACCCGGGATGGCGACCACGGTGAGGCCGCGTTCACGGCAAAGCCGGACAAGGCGGTATCCCGGATCGGATATCGCCGGAGTTCCAGCGTCGGAAACCAGGGCTACGTTTTCGCCGTTTGCAATCCTGCCGGCGAGTTCGATCGATCGTTCACGTTCGTTGAAGTCGTGATAGCTCGTCAGAGGTTTTTGTATGCCATAGTGCGACAGAAGCTTCAACGTTTGCCGCGTGTCTTCGCATGCAATGATGTCGGCGTTGCGGAGCGTATCGAGTGCGCGGGGGCTGATGTCGGCGAGATTTCCGATCGGTGTGGCGACAAGGAACAAAGATCCCATCAGGAGATTCCGATTGACAGAAACTGCACGGCCACTAAAATAAGAGCTGCAAATGCAACAGTCACTCCAATTAAAGCCACTTCATATTCACCACTGTTCGGTTTCGTTCAGTCCAGCCTAAAATTATTTTTCTTCCTAATTAAATTCTTTCCCCGGTAGTGAACGCCCTGGTTCTTCAAGAACCAGGGCACCCGCATTTCTGGTGTGTTACGCCGAAGGCTGTTAAAGCTTGAGCGACTTGAGGTAGTTTCGGAACTCGCCGCCGAGATCCGGCCGTTTCAAGGCGAATTCCACCGTGGCCTTGAGAAATCCAAGCTTGTCGCCGGCATCGTGGCGCTTGCCTTCAATCATGTAGGCATAGACGGGCTGTTGCTCCAGAAGCAGCCGAATTCCGTCGGTGAGCTGAATCTCGCCGCCGCTGCCGGACTTGGTGTTTTCCAGCAGCCCGAAGATCTCGGGGGTCAGAATATACCGTCCGATGATGGCAAGATTCGATGGCGCTTCTTCAATGGAAGGCTTTTCCACGACATCCTGAACGCGATAGACGCGTCCATTGAATCCTTCCACTGGCGTTCCGCGAATGACGCCGTAGTTGGAAATGTCGTTTCTGGGAACTTCGCAGATTGCGATGATCGAAGACTGTAGTTTCTCGAAAAGCTCGATCATGCGCTGCAGACACGGCACTTCCGAGTCGATTATGTCGTCACCCAGCATCACCGCAAATGGCTCATGCCCAACCGAATCGCGCGAAGTCAGAATAGCGTGACCGAGGCCCAGCGCCTCCTTCTGGCGAACGTAGGTGACGTTGACCATATTTGAAATCCGTCGCATTTCGTCGAGCAGTTGTGTTTTCCCACGCTTTTCCAGGAGCTGCTCGAGTTCATACGACACGTCGAAGTGGTCTTCGATGGCGTTCTTGCCGCGTCCGGTAACGATCGTGATATTTCGGATACCCGAAAGGACGGCTTCTTCCATGACGTACTGAATCAGTGGTTTATCCACGAGCGACAGCATTTCCTTTGGCTGAGCTTTGGTTGCCGGAAGGAATCGTGTCCCCAGTCCTGCGGCGGGGAATACGGCTTTGCGGATCTGCATCATTCTGTTACCTCATCGGATCACGGTTCCGAATCGAAACCATCGAGTTCTGCTGAAGAAATGAAGCCCTGTGGACACGTAACCCTGCAGCCATTCACCGAATGACAAATCCGCGCCATTGTAGGGATCGCTTTCGTAGGACCAGTACACAAAAAGCGGTTTGCCGATGATGGAGTTGCGGTCTACGAACCCCCAGTATCGGCTGTCGTTGCTATTGTCGCGATTATCACCCATCACAAAAAAACTATCCGGCGGAACAACCTGTGGCTCAAAGTTGTCACGGCTGGCGTCGGCCGCATATTCGCTGTAGATCTTGTAGCTCTCATCCAGCTTTCGCCCGTTCACAATCACGTTTCGACTCCGCATTTCGATCGTGTCACCGCCGATGGCAATTACCCGCTTGACGTACGGAATCTTGTCGCCCGTCGGAGGTTTGAACGCAATGATATCGCCGCGCTGAATGGATCGATGCGGCAGCAGCGCGCGCAGTGGTTCGGGAAAGTTTCCCGGAAATGCCAGCTTGTCCAAAAAGAAGTGATCGCCGACAAGGATTGTCGGCTTCATGGACTCGGTGGGAACCTGTGTAGCCTGTGCAACCAAAGTGGTGAACGCGAGAACAAAAACAACCGTTCCCACCAGGCTTTCCATCCACTCGCGGAGCTGTCCTTTTCGCGGGGCCTGCCCGGTGGAGAAAACGGTAAGTTCTTCCAGCCGGACATCGGGAGAATCGAAGACGACGAAATTGCGGATTTGAACGTGGGGTGTTTCAAAAACCACGAGGTCGTGAAGCGAAACGTCGGGATCGACCTCGGTCACGCCAGCTTTTCCTTAACCATCTGACTCACGCGTCCGCCGTCTGCGGTTTTTCCGGCGAGCAGGGATAAGGCGGCTTTCATCACTTTCCCCATATCCTTGATGGATGCCGCGCCTGTTTCCAGTATTGCAGTGTCGATGGCCTGTCGAATGTCATCATCGGATGCCGCAGCGGGAAGATATTCCTCGAGCACTCGAATTTCGGCCTCCTCCTTCTGCGCGAGCTCTTCGCGGCCCCCGCTGCGGAACTGCTCCACCGAATCGCGCCGCTGCTTGACCAGTGAATTCAATACCGCAAGGACTTCCGGCTCTTCGAGCGCCTTCATTTTTTCGACTTCCTTGTTCTTGACGGCCGTCTTCATCATGCGCAGCACACTGAGGCGAAGCGCATCTTTGCTGCGCATGGCATCGGCCATGTGCGATTGAATTTTATCCTGCAGGGTCATTCTATATATCGAGCTCGATGTTCCAGTAGAGGTAGTCCCGCCAACTCTCCGGCGTAGACTTGAGCTTGAAGGTAACATGAATTGCCGGCAGCCAATGCGGCTCTGTGGGTTGACGGATCAGCCGGACGCCCGCTTCTTCAGGCGTGCGTCCGCCCTTTCGGTGATTACACCGGAAACACGCCGCCACGATATTGTCCCATCGCTTGAGTCCACCCCGCGCCACAGGCACCACGTGATCGAAGGTCAGATCCTCGGAAGGGAACTTCTTGCCGCAATACTGACAGGTGTAATCGTCTCTGGCGTAAATGTTCGCTCTGGAAAACTTCACCTTATTCTGATTCTTCACGCGGACATACTTCAGAAGCCGGATGATCGATGGCAGCTTGATGGCGAACGTGATGGCATGAACTTCACGGTCATGTTCTTCAATGACTTCTACTTTTCCGGCAAAGAACAGGGTGAGGGCTTTCTTCCAGGAAATGATCCGGAGTGGTTCGTACGACGCGTTTAAGAGCAGAGTCGCATGCATACTCCACCTTATATTTCGAATTCGCCGATGCTTTGTCAAGCGCTACAATTGCAGGATGCCGCAAGACAAGGAACGAGAGCTGATCTCGAATCTGCGGGGTATGGGTTCCTGCATCGTTGCATTCAGCGGTGGAGTGGACAGCGCCTACCTCGCCTTCATCGCACACCGCGAGCTCGGATCCAGCGCCCTGATCGTGACCGCCGAGAGTCCGAGCTACCCCACCTACCAGCGAAATATCGCATTGAGTCTGGTCAAAAAGTACGGATTTAACCACGAAATCGTTGAATCCGGCGAAATGGAAGACGCCAACTACACCGCAAATCCTTCAAACCGTTGCTACTTCTGCAAACACGATCTCTATGCCAGATTGCAGGCCATGGCAGCCGAACGCGGCTTTCGATTTGTCGTCGATGGCAATAATCTGGACGATACGGGCGATTATCGCCCGGGACGCAAAGCGGGCGCGGAGCTGGAAATTCGAAGTCCGCTCATCGAAGCGCACCTGAACAAGGCCGAAATTCGCGAGCTTTCCAGACTTCACGGTTTGCCCACCTGGGATCAACCGGCCTCCGCGTGCCTGTCGTCGAGGATTCCGTATGGCTCGGAGGTGACGGTGGACAAACTTCGCATGATCGACCAGGGCGAAGAATCGCTGCGGCAAATGGGTTTCAGCCAATGCCGCGTCCGGCATCACGGCGATATTGCTCGAATCGAAATTGCACGGGAAGAAATGGCGAACGTGCTGAACGTGGAAATGTTCGCAAGGCTGAGCCGCGAATTCAAACAAATCGGTTTTCAGTATGTGGCGCTCGATGTGGACGGCTACCGCACCGGCGCGCTAAACGAAATCCTCACGCAGATTAAAACTCCCTCCAGATGAAAATACTTGTGATCGGATCGGGTGGCCGCGAGCACGCCATCGTGGATGCCATTTCGCGTAATTCGAAGGTGAAACAGATTTATGCGGCGCCCGGCAATGGGGGGACCGCAGCCCTGGCGGTAAACGTCCCGATTGCCGCGGACGACGTGCGGGCATTGCTCGATTTTGCGCGGCGCGAAAAGATCGACCTTACATTCGTGGGGCCGGAAGTGCCGCTCAGTCTTGGAGTGGTGGATCTGTTCCGAGCCGAAGGGTTGAAAATCGTCGGCCCGACGGCAGACGACGCCCGGCTGGAATCCAGCAAGACGTATTCCAAGAATTTCTTCAGGGCCCACAACATTCCTACCGCGGATTTCTGGCCGTGCGCGACTGCTCCGGAAGCGTATGCGCGGCTCGAATCCGTTCGCTATCCTACCGTCGTAAAGGCCGACGGGCTTGCAGCCGGCAAGGGCGTCGTTATCGCGGAAACCGCGAAGCAGGCGCGTGCCGCAGTTCATGATTTCATGGAATCGAAAAGCCTCGGAGATGCCGGCGGGAAACTGGTCATCGAAGAATGTTTGATTGGCGAGGAAGCGTCCTTTCATGTTTTTGCCGATGGCAGGGTCGCTCAACCCATGGTGGCGGCGCAGGATCATAAGAGGCGTTTTGACGGGGACCTTGGACCGAACACCGGTGGGATGGGCGCGTATTCCGTCGATACAATTCTGACGCCGGATGAACGCGAGGTCGTGATGCGGACAATCATCCGCCCGACTCTGGATAACGCATCCCATTTTACCGGAATACTCTATGCCGGACTGATGATGACCTCGGCGGGCCCCAAACTTCTCGAATACAATACGCGGTTTGGGGATCCGGAAACGCAGGTGATTCTCCCTCGCCTTAAGACAGATCTGCTGGAAGTGCTCATCGACATTGCCGAGCACCGGCTGGCTTCACGCATACTCGAATGGAGACCGGATCCCACGGCTTCGGTGGTGCTGGTGGCCAAGGGCTATCCCGGAAAAGTTGAAAATGGAAAACCCATCAGCGGACTCGAAGGAGCCGGCCGGCTCGACGGTGTCAGCGTCTTTCACGCCGGCACCCGTATGGAGGATGGGAAAGTCGTCACCTCCGGCGGTCGAATCTTGAATGTGACGGCCCGCGGAACCACGCTGGCACAGGCCCTGGACCGGGCATACGCCGCCTGCGAGATGATAGACTTCGAGGGCAAGGATTACCGCAAGGACATTGGCAGGAAGGGATTGGCGAAGCAACGATGACAGCAATGGCGAAGGCACTCGTGGGAATTATCATGGGGAGCGACTCCGATGCGCCGGTGATGGCCGAAGCAACGAAGGTTCTTCAGCAGTTTGGCGTTCCATACGAAATCGGAGTCTATAGCGCGCACCGGTCACCGCATCGCACACTGGAGTACGTCAGCAGCGCGCGAACGCGCGGTCTGAAGGTGATCATTGCGGGCGCCGGGAGTTCCGCACATCTGGCGGGCGTGACCGCGGCCGAGACGATACTTCCGGTAATCGGTGTTCCGATTGACAGCTCGCCATTGTCGGGCCTCGATGCATTGATGGCCACCGTGCAGATGCCTCCGGGTGTGCCGGTTTCCACGATGGGCGTCGGCAAGTCCGGCGCAACGAATGCCGGGATTCTGGCGGTTCAGATTCTCGCGCTCGCGGATGAGACGCTTGCAACGAAGCTTTCGGAATACAAGGCGAAGCTTGAAGTCACGGTTGCGGAGAAGAGCAAGAAGGTTTCTGCGGAGTTGGGAGGCTGATCGCAATGTCGCGCGAAGCGCATCCAAATAGCTGTAGGCGCGGTCTATGAGCGGAGCGAATGCAAGCCCGACAGGGCGCAGCCATCAAGGAATGACCGCGCGCAATCCTGAGTCTGCGGCATTGCAAAATGAGAGATTGCGCGCGGTCATAGACCGCGCCTACAGCAAAACCTTCCACATCGCAAACTTTGGTTGCCGTGCCTCCCAATCCGAAGGCGCCGCAATTCAAGACGAACTCCTCGTCTCCGGCGCCACCGCTTCGACTTCCCCATACGACGCCGGCGTCGTTGTCGTCAATTCCTGCACCGTCACCGAAGAAGCCGACCGTGATGTCCGCCACCTGATCCGTCGTGTTGCATCACGTCGTCCGGAAGCCCGAATCATTGTCACCGGCTGCTTTGCCCAGCGCGCTCCGGAGGAAATTGCCGCTTTACCCGGAGTTCAATACGTCGTTGGCAATTCTCACAAGCCTCTGATCGGCGGGCTCACCATGAAACTTCTCGAAGACGACGCGCCTCCAGGCGGGCGAGCCGAAGTCTTCTGCAGCGATATTTTTCTCGAGCAGGATTTGAAAGCCCGCACGCATTCCGGCTCCGCCGGCCGGACCAGAGCGATCGTCAAGATACAGGACGGCTGCAATGCGAACTGCTCGTTCTGTATCATCCCTTCGGTTCGTGGCCGCAGCCGCAGCCTCGCGCCCGATGGAGTGATTGCGGAAATTCGGAATCTTGTGGGCCGCGGATACAAAGAGGTCGTCCTTTCGGGCATCCATCTTGGAACGTACGGCCGGGATCTGGAAACCCGGACATCGCTGCTGGAACTGCTATGTCGAATCCTGGAGGAAATCCCGGAACTGGAGCGCATTCGCCTGAGCTCCATTGAGCCGCTGGAAGTTACACCGGAGATTGTCTCGCTGGTTGCCGGCGAACGCCGCCTGGCCCACCACTTCCACATTCCGCTTCAGAGCGGAGCGCGCCGGGTGCTGCGGGAAATGCGCCGGCCCTATACGCCCACTTATTATTCAGAGCTGGCACAGACGATTCGTGCACGAATCGAGGACGCCGCAATTGGCGCCGACGTGATGGTTGGATTTCCGGGGGAATCCGACGAAGAATTCTCCGAAACCTACCGCTTGATCGAATCCTCGCCGCTGACGTACCTGCATGTATTTCCATACTCCTCGCGTCCGGGAACGCCTGCCGCGGACATGACGGGGGCGGTTCCGGCGCACGTCGCGCAGTTTCGAGCGAAGGCTCTTCGCCGGCTGATCGCGACGAAGAACGCGGATTTCCGGTCGCGCATGATCGGGCGCGATCTTGAAGTGCTGGTGCTGAATTCCGGGGATGCGATCAGCAACAACTTCATTCGCGTCTATCCCGCCGAAGACCTTCCCAGCAATAGGTGGATCCCCGTTCGCATTACCGCTCTGCAGGAAGAAGGGCTTGCGGCCAGTGTCCAGGAAATTGATTTCTGAACTACCACCCCGCCTGTTCCAGTAGGGGAGTTCGCCTGACTTCGATTTCCCCCAGTGTGCAATACAGAACCGCACAAGAAAATGATTTCGCCGACAATTCAATCGACTGAATCTTGTGTAACACCCTAAAGGGATCACTATCATGAAACCGATTCTCGGACGATTGTTGGTCGTAACGGTATTTTTTGCGCTCGCGTTGCCTTCATTCTATCAATCCGAAGCCCCACCAAGTCCGCAACAGAACGTACCAGACGACGAGCAGCAGAAAGTACCGCCGGACCCTCATGTCCCATCGACTCCGCGACCGCCCGATCCTCAGCCCAGAGGGCCATTTGACCCGCATCCGGATGCACCGTCACGCCCGTCGCCGGATAGGCCGTCGGACCACTTACCAACGGTGCCAAACCCACAACCACCGCCCAGCCCGCATCCGGATGCGCCGTCGAACCCGCAGCCGAAAACTCCATCAAAGGTGAGGTAGGGGGATTCTAAGTGAATTCGATGACGAAGCCGATTGCGTTATGGGTTGCGTTGCTGTTGACGACTGCCGTGTTGTACAGCGTCTTCTACTCCAAGTCGAACGTCAAGGAAACGCAACTGAATTTCAGCAAGTTTCTGGATGAAATCAATAACCGAAACATCAAGACAGTAACGATTGTCGATGCCGACGTTACCGGTGAACTCGTATCCGGTGGAGCGTTCAGAACGGTTATTCCAACAAAATATCCCGCCTTATACGACAAGCTTGCCGGCGTCGATGTCCGCATCAAACGTCCCAGCGAGAACCTATGGCTGACGGCTGTTCTGTCCTGGGCGCCCTTCCTCCTGATTATCGGTTTCTTCATATTCTTCATGCGGCAGATGCAAAGCGGTGGAAGCAAGGCCCTTTCCTTCGGCAAGAGCCGTGCACGGCTGCTTCCGGAGAATCAGAAGAAGGTCACGTTCAAGGATGTTGCCGGTGTGGAGGAAGCCAAGGAGGAATTGCAGGAGATTGTCGGCTTTCTGAAAGAACCTCAGAGATTCCAGAAACTGGGCGGACGAATTCCAAAAGGTGTGCTTCTGGTTGGGCCTCCCGGAACAGGCAAGACGCTTCTGGCTCGCGCCATTGCCGGCGAGGCCGGCGTCCCGTTCTTTTCGATCAGCGGATCGGAGTTCGTCGAAATGTTTGTTGGAGTGGGCGCTTCACGCGCGCGCGACCTTTTTGCGCAGGGCAAGAAAAATGCTCCCTGCATCATCTTTATCGATGAAATTGACGCTGTCGGGCGGCATCGCGGAGCGGGTCTCGGTGGCGGCCACGACGAACGCGAGCAGACATTGAATCAGTTGCTGGTTGAAATGGATGGCTTTGAATCCAACGAAGGCGTCATTCTCATCGCGGCAACCAACCGGCCGGACGTTCTCGATCCGGCACTTCTCAGGCCAGGACGATTCGATCGCCGCGTCGTGGTGCCACGGCCAGACGTTCGAGGCCGCGAAGGCATTCTATCGGTGCATGTCCGCAAGATTCCGCTGTCTGAAGATGTCGATATTTCCGTGGTTGCCCGAAGCACTCCGGGTTTCTCCGGTGCGGATCTGGCGAATCTGGTGAACGAAGCCGCATTGAATGCCGCTCGACTGAACCAGAAATCGGTCACCCACGAAGATTTTGAACTGGCCAAAGACAAGGTCATGATGGGCGTGGCACGAAAGTCGATGCTCATCAACGACTACGAAAAGCGTGTGACGGCCTATCACGAAGCCGGGCACGCCATGGTGGCTGTCCTCACCGAAGGCGCCGATCCGCTGCACAAAGTCACCATCATTCCGCGGGGTATGGCGCTTGGCGTCACTCAGCAGCTTCCGGTGGACGACCGTCATACGTATCCCAAGGCATATCTGGAAGGACGACTCGCCATCATGATGGGTGGCCGCCTTGCGGAGGAATTGTTTCTGGATACGATGACGACGGGCGCAAGTAATGATATCGAACAGGCATCGGGACTGGCACGCCAGATGGTATGCCAGTTTGGAATGTCGTCGCTCGGTCCGCTGACGTTCGGCAAACAGGAAGAACAGATTTTCCTCGGCCGCGAAATTGCTCAACACCGGGATTACAGCGAGAGCACCGCAGTTTCGATTGATGACGAAGTCCGCAAGCTCATCATTATTGGGTATCAGCGGGCGAAAGGCATTCTCACCGGGAATCGCGATGCCTTGATTCGAATCGCCGAATCGCTGCTGGAACGGGAATCCCTGGATGCGGTCGAGATTCAAATGCTGATCGCCGGCCAGCCCTTGGAACAACGACGGACTCCCAAAATTGAAACGAAACCGGAGAAGCGGATCCCCGCGCCGGGGAAGAATGTTCTGCCGTTGCCGGTTCCGCCACAGGAAAGGCCGGCGCCGGCATAAGAGACTGTAGGGGCGGTCTGTGACCGCCCACGATCTGTAATTCGCCGACTACCCTTTGCTGCGATCAACGAAGAGCCCGAAGATTCCTGAGTCGTTGCTGATTTTCCGAGCGGCCTCCAGCGTGCAGTGAAAGAAACGGTCTTGTAGCGTCTGATCCTGTACGAAACTGCACAGCAGTCGCCCAATCATCCAGGATATAAATGAAAGAACTAAAGACCGCGTCACAAGGCGCCCCACATTGGAAGCACCTTGAACGAAAGGAGACCGCAATGCTTGGATACGGAATGCTCGGAACTATATTGGTGATCGTCTTAATCGTATGGGTTGTCAGACGGATGTAATCCGGTGAATGAATGGCGGATGCGGTTCCATGCGGGACTCCTGTTTGGAGCAACGGCATCCGGATAGCTGCCAGCTGTACGTCCCGACAACAGCGGCAGCAGGACCATCAGGACCATCAGGAGAAGAACGCATCGTACGCCTCCTGATCTTCGGCGACAATTTCCAGCCAGACCTCGTCGGCGTCGCCGTACTTCGCCGTATAGTCGTCGATTCGAACTTCAGTGGCCCGAAGCCGCCGGCCCCTCTCGTCGGCAACAAACAAGTTCAAAGCAGCGACCTGAGCGGACACTTTTTCGTACCGCTTTACCGCTCGATGCGTGTATTCGTCATCTCCCAGATACGCCGCTTTGACAACCTCTTCGTAGTTGTCATTCATCGCTTCCGTATGTTCGATAAGCGTTTCTGCGTACTTGTAATAATCCTCATCCGGATAAAATCTGCCGCTGCGGTTGAGAACCGTCGCAGCGCCCCGCTCAAGAAGCGAATAACCCAGTAACTCACTGCCGGTGTAAACGAAGTATTGTGGCGCCATCTGGTCCGGCTCTCGAGTCACTTGCCGTCCTTCAGCTGCTGGTACACCATGCGGACGAAGCGATCCGCGCTCGTGCCGTTTCCGGCCGGCAGGAGACCGCCTGGGACTTTTGCGTCGTAGGGTGCGGTGACTTTCGCGGCCAGAACTTCCGCTTCGGTCTTGCCCTGCGCAATCAGTTGCTGCACCTTCGCCTGCACACCGAGAATCATGTCACGGTAAGGGACGATATCCGTTCGATTGATGTAGGTTCCGTGGCCCGGGATCAACTTTGTATTGGGCCCCGCGATCTTCATGGTCTGGTCCAGAGCTTCGAGCGCGCCTTTCAGCGAACCGCCGTTGGCAACATCGATAAAGGGATACCCGAAGTTGCGATAGAAATCGCCGACCATGATGGCGTCCGCGTTCACAAATCGGATCATCGTATCGCCGCCGGTGTGCGCGGCTCGAACAGGAATCAGCTCCACGGTTTCGCCATTCATTCGAAGCCTTACCGGATCGCCCATGCCGTAGGTGATGACGGGAAGTCTTGCAGGGTCCCCTCCATTCGTACGCAGCATCCCTTCGCGGAGTTCTTCACGCGCGAGGATCACGGCGCCGAGTTTGGCAAATGTCGGGTTGCCGGCGGAGTGATCGGGATGAATATGCGTGTTGACGAGGAAGCGGATGGGCCCCGAATCGATTTTTCGTACGGCCGCCAGCACCTTGTCACCGATCTGCAGATACTGCGCGTCGACCATGAAGATGCCGTCCGGTCCGGCGAGCACGCCGATCCGGCCGCCGGCGCCATCCGGATGCCCGGGATCCACATTTTCGGAACCCGACAACATGTAAAGATTCGGCGCGATCTTTTCGGTTTTGATTTCGATCTTGTCGTATGGAATCGCCTGTCCCTGTCCCAGGAGGTGTACGGAAAGCGCGGCCACCGCTGCCACGGACAGGAAATAACGGATTGTCGATCTCATATCCTCCTCCTTCATTCACAAACTGTAGGCGCGGTCTATGACCGCGCACGATTTCTCATTCCACAGTAACTTACACTCAGGATCGCGCGCGGTCATAGACCGCGCCTACAGGCAAACGGGACTTTTTGGACAAAGCCTCATTCACTTCACTTGGCCATTCATTTAGTGGCGGCTCGCAATTTCGCCGCTTCAGTGCAGAACTGGACGACGGAAAAGTAGCGGCCGACCGCTTCCTTGCCGACATCGTAGGGATTCGCTTCGCCGGGCTTGCGGGCGGCAGCAACGCGCGCCCTGAAATAAGCGTCGTCGAACTCGCTGTGGTTCGACATCAGCACCGTGGCGCCGAAATCGGCTGCAGCGCGCGCCAATTTTTTCGACGATGCGAGGTAGCCGTCATAGTACGAGGCATCGCCATTAAACGGGATGGCCGTACCGCCGACATAGGCAATGCGCAAAGGCTTGCCGTTGTCCTTCACTTCAAATAAGAAAGAGAGCGTCCCGGGAGTATGTCCCGGCATGGTGACAATCTGAACCGAGGCGTCACCCACGGAAATCTTCATACCGTCGGTACCAACGACGTCGCGTTTCGGCTTGCCGCCGGCATGGTTGGTAGACCGATCGACCGCGTCCCAGTCTTCGGCGCCATACACGAGGTGAACGCCCGGGATCTCATCCTGAAGCAGCTTTGCACCTCCGTCGTGGTCCGCATGGGCATGCGAGAGGATGACGTATTTGACCTTGCGGGAATCCAGGCCAAGCTTTTTCATGCCACCGATGATCTCGTCGGGGGCAGCATAGTCATACAACGCTTCGAGGATGATGATGCCGTCGCTGCCGACGATTGCCCACGCGCTGTGGATTTTCGTTCCGAGGAAGTAGAGGTTGTCTGCAACCTTGGCGGGCTCCGCGTACCAGGTGTCTCTTGCCGGAGTTCCGCCGCGCGCCGCGGGCGCGGCCGGTGTGGAGGGCGTTGCAGCTCGCGCAGGAGCGGCAGGAGGAGGCGGTATGCAAAGGCGAAGGAACGTGCCGGACCAGTCGAGCCCCGCAGCATTCTTTGCCGCACCGACAAGTCCGTCGACGGTGGCGGGCTGTGTTTGCGCCGATGCCATGCCGATGACTGCGGCGAGGATCACACTAACGCCGATGCCGGCTGGAAGTGATTTCGTCATTTCATTTCTCCGTTGTGGTATTTGATGCCGAGCTTCCGGAAAGCATAGGATCGCCGCGGCGAAATGCGGTAGCGATTTCATGTGAACTTGTGTTTATGAACCAGCAGCAGTACTGTATTCGAGTTCCACCCCCCGAAAATAGTTCGATGAGAATACTCGGCCTGATCGCCCTGATTAGCCTGTCCGCTGTGCTCGCAGCGCAAGCTGTAACGCCTGTGCAGCAAGGCAATGGAATCGTAACAGGACAGATCCATTCCACGAATGGCGCGTCCGTCGCTGGAGTTCGGATTACGGCAATGGCGGTGCTCCAGCCTGGCGTTGCCGCAATGGATGCGGCGACGCTCGAACGGCTGACGACGACCGACAATGATGGCCGTTACCATCTTGAGAATGTTTCGCCCGGACGTTACTACATCACCGCGGGTCTTCTGGATCTGCCGACCTACTACCCCGGCGTGCGGACTCTCGCAGAAGCCCGCACTGTCGCGGTTATAGCCAATTCCACCCTGACTGGAATCGACTTCCCGTTGGCGCAATCCACGGGAGTTCGCGTGTCCGGTCAAATAAAGGGGCTCCCCGGCGCCATTCCTGACGGGTTCGTTCGTGTGACACTGGTATCCACGAACGCGGGACAACGCGGCGGGCAACCGATTGAAGCGTTGGTTTCGCCCAACGGCAGATTTGAATTTCAGAAGGTCCTGCCCGGGACATACAGCGTTCGCACGAATCCGCTGAACCTGAGCCCGCCTCCAATGATCCAAATCGAAGTCAAAGACGCGGACACGACCATCGAGCTCACGGCGGGTCCGCTCATTATCGGGCAGGTCACGGTAGAGGACGGAAGCCGGTTGCCTGTCCCCTTGAATCCGGGCACCGCGGGCATGCTCAATGCAAGTCCTCCCCTTCCCAGCGCGATGATTGCTTCGCTGATGCAACTGATCGGGGTCCGTGACACCGGTACACGATCAACAGCGCCTTTTGGACCTCGATCGGATGGAGCGATGCTCGTTTCGAACCTTTCGCCTGGCGAGTGGAAGATCGCCGCGCGTTTGCCGTTCGGCTATTCCATCAAGTCGATGTTTTTTGGTGATACTGATCTTCTGCGGGCGCCACTCAAGATTCCCGATGCCGCAAGCGCGACAGGGAATCTGCGTGTCGTTCTGACGACGTCAGCGCTCCCCAACACAGACCCGGGTGTGAAGGTGAGCGGACGAGTCACCGGAGGCGCCCTGCCTCCGAATTCATGGATCAGGATGCAGTCGGGTTTCGGATTTTTTGACGAAGGCGGTGTCGGTGAAACAATGCTGCGTCCCGATGGAACGTTCGAGTTTCAACGAGTTCCTCCCGGTGTGTATTCCGCTCGAGTGTTGCCGCCGCAGGGAATGTCACCACAAATTGCGGTTGTCGTCTCCGATTTGGATGTGACGAACGTCGAAGTTCCGAACATGCCACCCCCGGCGGCTGCTGCTGGCGCACCTGCGTCGGCACTCGGAGCGGCGACATTTCCTGGTATGCCGGCGCCACTGGCAGTCCAGCCTCCAACCTATCCTCCGGGAGTCACCGTGACTGGCCATGTTTCCATGGAGTCCGCGGCGGCAGCCGCGATTCCCCAAACCGTCGTCCTATTCGGACCGCGGGACGGACTGTCCGTTCAAGGTCCGATACTCGGCGACGGAACATTTGAGATTCAAAACGTACCGCCGGGCAATTATGATGCGCGGACGTTGCCGCTGATGATGCCCTCCGTTTCGACACGCGTGGTCGTTGGTGACAAGGAAGTGAGCGGCGTCACGCTGAATGCTCCAGGCGCGAGGCCCAACCCGTGAAGAAAATGACGAAGCTGATTCCCGTCCTGCTCGTGATGCTGTGGCCGCACCTGACGACGGTCGCTTCTGCACAGTGCGCCGGGAGGGAGTCCATTCCGTCGGCCCTCGCTCGATCCAGCTTTGTATTTTCGGGTCGTGTTGTATGGCTGGACCCGATTCTGGCGAGAATCCAGGTCGATAAGATATGGAAAGGCGAGGAACGCAGCGAAATCGTAATGCGCACCGGCACGGTAGTCACCGAAAGAGGATTCATGTCGACTTCTGAAAGGCTATCGTACTCCGTGGGCCAGCAGTACATCATCTATGCAACCGGACCACTCGACAAACTCGAGTCTCCAACGTGCGCGCGTTCCGGTGTGTTGACCGAACAGGACACCGCAGACCTCGATGCAATCACACCCCATAAGAAAATCGGTACGGAGATCCATCGGTGCGCGACACCATCTGGAGGCGCGGCAAGCGAACTTCGTGTGACGGTATCCTCCTCTTCCGAAGTCCCACAGCAGGGTGTGAAAGTGACGCTGGACGGCTCGACAAAACAAGATGGCGCGCGGACCAGCGATGGCGGACACGCATCATTCGGCGGCCTGCAACCCGGCGAATACAAAATCACCGCGGATCTTGATGGACACACTCCGAAACAGACGACCGTCACCATACCGGAAAAGGCCTGCATGGAGGCCGTGCTGTTTCTCTGGCCATCGAAGTGAGACCATTCGGGTAGTCCGAAGATCCGGATTGTCAATTGTTATGCCAATCCCAATCTGCGTTGCTTATTCATAGTGCGGCAGTTCAGCTATCCGCCGGAGGCAGCAGCATTTCCATTTCAATTTCCCGAACCCGGGTAACCAGAGACTCGTGGAGTTGCAGGAGATGGGGCACGTGACGCGGCAGGTTATCAAAGACTTCTTTGGCCATGGCTTCCCTATAGGTGTGCGACGTCTTGTTCCGTTCGTCGAGCATGTCGAGCCAGGCTGGCTCGTCGGAGATCCACCCATTGCGCCACGCAGTTGCGAACGCTGTGCGGGGTGACGTGCAGTCTTGCCCTTCAAGGCGGGCGGCAGCCTGAATCGCCTTCCACGATAATTCGAAGCTGAATTCGAATCGTTGGATTGCGGCATCCCGAACGAACTCATTCTCAGTTTGTTGCAGCGCTTCGCCGAATCGTAACAAAGCCTGGTTCAGATCGTTAAGAAGGAGATTGGCCCTCTTCAAAAAGAGAATCTTAGAGTCGTTCGGCATGTTCCAGAGCCTCAGCCTTAAAAGACTCATCCACGCGACTGAAATCCACGACATCAAACGAACGCAGGGTCCGTAGGGTTTCAAGTTCTTCGCGAATCTGCTGCATTACGGCGCCGGAGACGGGTTGAGGTCCAAGGATTCCGATGTCGATATCTGAACGGCGGTCGGCGGTTCCGTTGGCTTCAGAACCGAATATGAATAACTCATGGGACTTGCGGTCAAGAAACTTTTGGACGGACTCGCGGATCGCTGCCCGTAGGGGCGCGCCGGACAATGCTGGCGCGGACGGAGTGTTTTTCGACTTCATTCCCAGGATTATAGGCGATCTGCGAATTCCTTCCCATATGACCTTGTTCAGTCGCGGGTACGAAGGTCTGAATTCGAACGGTCGCGCGCGATGAACGTACAAGATAGTCGGCTGCATTTCATTGTAAGATTGCCGCGAATACTTCCAATTCTAATAAATACCTTCACCCGGCAGTTATCCTTGGTGCACGGTAGTTCTGTGAGGAGGATATCGAATGACCCTGCGCTTGCTACTGGCTGGCGTTCTTCTGTTTGGCGCAGTTCCGTCCTCACTTCTCCTGGCTGCGCCGGCCGCACAAGCACGGGGCAATCCTGTTGGTCAGGCTTCGACTTCCGCATGCACGCCTGGCGGCGGCGGTATTCTTGATGGTCCCGGCGGCGCTACCTTCGAACGCGTGGCCGATGGCGCAAAGGTCATCGTGGAAGCGTACGTCCAATCTGTAGACCTGGCGGCGCCGCCAGCGCGAGGCGGGCCAATTCCCCGCAACGACGTGCTGCTGATTCCCGTGCGTGTTCTAAAAGGGCCGGAAGCTCTGGGGCAATTCGCCGTCGACCAAATCCGTGCATCGGGCTTCTTTGAAATGCAACCGGGCCAGCACTTCATCCTGTTCCTCAACGACCTGGACCCAAGAGGTGCGCAACTCTTTCCGGAACGTCCTGGCATTCCCCGATACAACGTTGTGCTGGCGGCGATACTCTGCATCGATGCCGGCAAGATCCGCGTGAGTCCGGAAGGAAATTACATGCGCGCGCGGTTCGAGGGCGTCGATCTGGAAAAAGCTGTCGCGGATATTCAATCCTATGTTCGCATTCAACGCGTGAGCGGCCGGATTGTGGTGGACAGTGGCGCGTTTCCGCCTGCGGGTTCCCTCTTTAATGTTTACAGGAATGCTATCGATAATCCGGGCAATTTGAAGGTTGTGCTCACACCTGTTGCTTCTGCAGGCATCTCGCCGGGAACCGTTCCTCGCCCCACGGTGGCGGTGCATGCGAATCCAGTGACAGGTCTGGGTCCGGCGCGGCCCATCTGGTTGGGTTCGTTGCCTCCTGTAGTGGAGACGAGAGCTTCTTTGGACGCCGGACCGAGGATCACGTTTGTGGATCGTGGCGGCGCATTCATACTGCCGATGGATGCCGGATCGTACCGCGTGACTGTCGATGGGCTCCCGTTCGGGTACTACTTGAAATCTATTTCCTATGGTTCGCGCGATTTGCTCGTGGAACCGCTTCGCATTGATGGCACTGGCGAGGCGGCCGCTGCGGATTTGATCGTCACTCTCACCGATAAGGCACCGAGCACGGCTCCGGCCGGTGTGAAGGTGAGCGGCCGCGTCACCGGAATTCCTTCGGTGCAGCTTGCACTCAACCTTTGGATTACCCTGATGTCAGATTCTGCAGAAAGTGTGCGTGCGTCGGCAGTGCAATTCACATCGGATGGTGTGTTCGAATTCCGAAACGTGCCACCGGGAAGGTACACGTTAAGAACGACGGAGCAGCTCTTGGCGCCCGCTGGAACGGCATTTGGCGGGCCATCTATCGTCCCGGTGGCCGTGGCCGGACGGGACATTGCCATCGAGCTGCCGCTGTTCACAGGTGTCGAAGTCACGGCGCAGGTTGTCGACAGGAATAACAAGCCGACGGTTATCAATGGACTGTTTCTGACGATCACACCAATTGGCGGTCCCGCCGAGTCGACAATTACGATGACTCCTTCCCGGGACGGCTTGTACCGGTTTTGGTTGTCCCGTGGCGAATACACGATCCAGGGACGACCTCTGGGTGGTGCAGCTTCCGTCACGGCGATAACCGGCGGTTCGGTGGATTTGCTCAAGACACCTTTGAAGATCGACGGTGTTTCGATGGTCGAGCCAATTCGGATCAAAGTGGAATAGGATGGCTGCGAATGGAGGACGTGGAATGATTCGATGCTTGATGGGCTCGATGCTGGCCGGCGTCGTTCTGCTGCTTGAGATCGGCCCACCGCCACTCCTGTTTGCGGCGCAGATCCCGAAGGCGGCCTGCACGCCACCGGCCACTGGCGGTAGGGCCTCCTTCGGCGCTATAACTTTTGAACAAAGGGCCGATGGCGCAGCGCTCATTGTGGAAGCGTACGTCCAATCCGTCAAACCGGGAGCGCCGGATGCGCGAGGTGGCGGACCTCGCGAAAACAACGTGTTGCTGATTCCAGCGCGCGTCTTAAAGGGTCCAGACACGTTGGGACAATTCGCCGCAGTCCAAAGCCTTGCCCTCAACATCCTGGAAATGCAGCCGGGCCAGCATTTTATTCTGTTCCTCAACGACCTCAACCCGGCGGCGCAATCCTCTCCGGAGCGTCCGGGCATCCCCAGTTACAACGTTGGGCTGCCTATGTTCTGCGTCGACACCGGCAAGATCCGTGTGAGTCCGGGAGGGGCGCCGGGGTGGGCACGGTTCGAAGGCGCCGACTTGGAGAATGCTGTGGCGGATGTCCGGGACTATGTGCGCTTTCATCGCGTGAGTGGCCGGATCGTGGCCGAAGGCGGTGCGCTTCCGCTTGTCGGTTCGCGATTGACTGTTATTCCTTCGAATGCCTTCGATCTGCGAAGCAGTCTGAGGCTCGTGCTAACACCCGTTGATATATTCTCCGGCACGACCCATCGTCCCTTGGCGGTGCTATATGCTCCCGCGTCGACGGTGACAAATAGAGCGTTCTCGGATTCCGGGCCCCGCCTGACGACTGTTGACCGCAACGGCGCATTCACACTTCCGTTGGATGAAGGTGCTTACCGCGTGACGGTCGACGGCCTCCCATTCGGCTGCTACCTGAAATCGATATCCTATGGATCGCGCGATCTGCTTAAGGAACCGCTCCGCGTTGGCGAGCCTGTGCCGGCCTCTACGGAACTTCTCGTCACGCTTACCGACAAGGCGCCGGACCCAGCGCCCGCCGGCATGCGAGTGAGCGGACGTCTCACCGGAATTCCCGCAGCCTTTGGTCTCGACCGTCTCTGGGCCGTCATGATCTCGGACGCATCCGAAAACATCCGCACGGGAGCGGCGCAACCCTCAATTGACGGGACATTCGTATTCCAGAACGTATTGCCTGGAAGTTACACGTTGAAGGCTTTCCATAACGGACCTGCTCCCACTGGAACGGTGTGGGGAGTTCCATCCACCACGTCAGTAGTGGTCTCCAATCGAGACGTACCAGTGGAGATGCCTCTATTCGCCGGGGCCGAAGTCACGGCGCAAGTGGTGGACAAGAACGGCAACAGTCGATCGGGCAGCCGATCAGGGCCTTTTTCTGGACCGAATCTAACGTTCTTTCCTGTTGGCGGAACCGCAGGAATGCCGATCGTTCTGATTCCTCCAGCGCTGGATGGCTCGTTTAGGCTTTGGCTGCCTCGTGGCGAATACTCCGTCATCAGTACCGTGACTCCATTTAATGGCATCGTCACAGAATCCGTGAAGGGAATATCCTTCGGTTCGGTGGATCTTCTCAAGGAGTCCTTGAAGAGCGACGGCGTTACTCCGATCGCGCCGATTCGGATCACAGTGGAACCTCTAACTGGGAACCAATGATGAGGCTGCGGGCCGACAGCGCAAGACTCTGGACTGGTTGGTTGTGTGTTGCGGTTCTTGCCGCTCTCACCGGCACGTCGTCGGAAGCGCAAACGAGCGGTGGCGTGATTACGGGGCAGATCCGATCGATGACCGGCGCGCCGATTACCGGAGTCCGCGTTTCCGCCATGCCGGTGCCGGGTCCGGGAGAACCGGCAGATGCGCTGGCCCAGGCCAGCAGGATCACCCAAACGGACTCCAGCGGCCGCTACCGTTTGGAGGACGTTCCACCCGGCCGCTACTATGTCGTGGCCGGCCTGATCGCGGCGCCGACGTATTATCCCGGAGTCGGAAGTTCGGATGGAGCGACGATCGTGCCCGTTGCATCCGGCTCCTTGACTGAAAGCGTGGATTTGATCATGTCGCCGGGATCGGCGGCGTTGCGCGTCAAAGGCCGCGTGATCCGTGATTTGAGCGCGCCGGCGCAGCCGACGCAGACCGCCGTCCTGACTGGTCCGCCCGGCCCTTCCCTGCAAAGCGTGGTTGCCGCGGATGGCAGCTTCGAATTCCCGCGAGTACCGCCGGGAAGCTATCAGCTTCGCATTCAGCCGAGCACCCAAGCCAACAATCCCAAGACGATCGTCGTCGAAGACAGGGAAATTACCGACATTGAATTGCTCGCGCCGTTTCCCTTGAACGTATCCGGACAGATCGAGGTCGCCAACAACGGTCCAGTGCCGCGATTCACGCTGTCGCTTGTGAGTGCTTCCGGTTCGGTGGATATCCCTGCTCCCGTCCAGACCGACGGAAACCTCAGACTCACCCTGCCGCTCGGAGAATATCGCGTGGTCCTTAAGGGAATCCCGGAAGTCTACCGAGTCGTGTCCATGACCTATGGAGCAATAGACCTTCTCGCCAACCCTATGAAGGTCAGCGTGGGAGATGCAAGCCTGTTCCGCGTGAGTTTTGCCATTACGCGTCCGGTCCCTTTCGTCAAGTTGAGCGGTCACGTTGTGGGCCCACGCAATGTTGGGACAGCTTCGGCGCCTCTCTATGGAAGCATCCGGCTTCAGAGCGACGCATGGCTACAGGAGTCAACATCCGCGATTGCGGCCGACGGCTCGTTTGAGATAGCGAAGATCCTTCCTGGAACGTATTCCGCTGTGATCGGTCCCGTCCGTTCGACGATCGTTGTTGGAGAGAAGGACATGAGCGGTGTGGAGTTCATCATTCCTCCCGACAGGCAGCTCAGCGGAAGGATCGTCGTCGTTGACGGCAGCCCTCTGCCGCGTCCAACACAGTTGTCATTTGCGGGAACGGGGCAGATCCAGCAGACAAACAGTATCAGCGGCATCGCTCCCGATGGGACGTTCAAGGCCACGCTGCCCGAAGGAGAGTACCGTGTGACCTTACAGTTTCCCGCGGACTACTACCGCATTCGGGAAATCTCGACGCCGCTGGATAGCCTGTTAAAGATTGGCGTGGGCACGAATGAATGGTCGGTAACGGTGGGCGCGGCGCCGACGGCGGCCTGGTCTAAGATCAGCGGCAACGTTTCCGGGGCGGAGTATCTTCCCGCTGACGGCCGGCGCGTCGTTTTGTCTGGACCAGCTGTCCTCGTGGATGTGGAAGCGCCGATCGCTTCCAACGGACAGTTTACTTTCGACAAGGTCCTGCCTGGCTCTTACACGTTGCGGCTTGTCCAGAGTCCGCTCGGGTCGACGTCGGCATCCGTCACGGTGATGCCTGGAATACCGAATATCGGAGGGCTCACCATTACCTTGCCTCCGCAGGTTGCGCTGACCGGGAAGGTCGTGGTCCCCGACGGCGAAGCGCTGACCCGTCTGACCATGATTCTGAACGGTCCCTCCGGGACCGTGCTGCTGGTGTTTCCCACTCCGCCAATCGCCAAGTCGGACGGCGCCAGCGGCCTGACTCTGATCGGCATTCAGACCAATGGCGCCTTCAACGGCAGTCTTCCCGAAGGCGCTTACCGCGTTGGCGGAATTACTGCGCCTTCCGGCTTCATCGTTAAATCCGTCTCGTCCGGGTCCATCGATCTGCTGCAGCAGCCCCTTAACGTGACCGCCGGAACTCCGCCTGAAGAGATTCGCGTCGTCCTGGCACGCAATCCAAATTGACGGGGAGCACCTACCAGACTGTTTCGATCAAGCCGGATTCCGTTATCGCGGTATCTCTGGTAATCAGTTTCTGTTCCGCAAAATAGATCAGCGAATGGGTGTCGGTGACATACATTGAGGAGTTACTTCCGATCGCTGCCGTAGCGCTCCATTCGCTTTTCCCACAGCGCGATTCTCTCGCGTTTGCCTTCGGCAAGCGACTCATCGACGTTGAATCCCGGCGCAACCTTGAGGGAACCGGCGAGCCGCCAGCCATTGGCCTGCCCGGTCTGAATCCGTTGCTCGTACATCTGATGACTGATGATCACCGCGGTGGGTTTGCCTCTTCTCAAGATGATTACGGGTTCTCCATTCCTTTCGATACCGTCCAGAACGGATGTCAGGTTCTCCCGCGCTTCACTGAAAGGCATCTCCTTTTTCTTCATCCGCAAATTGTACGAATAGATTGTACAAAGCTCAATCTTGCTGACCATTCGTTGATTGCAGTGAAGTTGATTACGCGGCGACCGATCTGGTCGATCATTCGAAGCAAGCCGCGTAAACGCTCGCAGGCTAACCGATTGCCGACAGGAAAACTCCCGCCTTGATGTGGAATCCCACGGTCAGCAATCTGGAGTGGATGGAGTAGGACTTGCCTTGTCTGTTGCAGGAGACGACACGGGCAACTGCTTCGAGTGTCACATCGTGAAAGCGGAACGTTTGATTCAACAGCAGCGGCGCTTCCGAAATAAAGCTGATGCCGTTGAGAGACAGATCCCGCATTCTCACTTTGAGGCCTGCGGGGTATTCCGCCGTGAAAACCGTGCCGGCATTATTTTTTGCGCTTCGCACGCTCGACCGCCGTCCAAACACTTCGCTGCCCGGCCCCCCTGCGGACGGCGGTTCGTCCAGCGGGCTATGGCAGTGGTCGCAGCGAGATTCCGGCGCAAGCGACTGCGGCAGCCGGGCGCGGCATAAAGGGCAGAATCCGAATGAAGGCCTTTTGAGCGGAGCCGGCTTTGCGGCCATTCGATCCGGCGTAGCAAAGTGAACAGCAGCAGCGGTGGCAGGTGCAGTTTGAATTGGATTCCCGGAAGCCGCGAGACTGGAATCTGCCGGCATTCGCTGCAAGGCATAGGAGCGATGGTATTCCGCTTGTTTCGCCCTTTCGCTCAGCACGGCATACCCCTCATTGATCGCGGCCGCAACGTCATGGTCGCCTCCAAGATCGGGATGCATTTTCATCTCGAACATCAGTCTGCGATAGGCGCGCCGGATGGTTTCCAGAGAGGCGTCCGGTTGCACTCCAAGAATGCGGTGATAGTCAGGAGTTCTTTTCGCCATAGATCATGCTGTATACCTCACCATCGGTAAAAGACCGGTGATCCTTTAGCAAAAAACGGATCGGCGCCTGGGCGTCGATCGCATGGAACCACAATTTCAAAAGTCAGTTATAATCCGTCGAAATTCCAATCCGCACCATGCAAGGAGAAACGATCGTGGATAACTTGAGAAAAACACGTTGGATTAGCTTGCTGACCGTGGCGGCGGCGATTGCCGGTTCTGCGGCGGGCGCGGCAGCGCAAACGCCGGTGCCCAAAGTGACGGGGCCGATCGCCGTCACCACCGCGTCGTATCCCTTTCTGGCGGCGGACCGGAATCTTCAGCCCGTCGATCTTAAGAAGTTGGGTTACGTTGAAGAGGAATTCATCGTTACCGGCGCGGCCAACGTTTACGACTGGAATGCAGACGGCTCGGTTGCTGTGAAAACCCCGAACGTGCCGTATGGGACGCGGATTCTCACACGGCGTCCGGCCGATCCGGCGCGGTTCAGCGGCAACGTCGTCGTCGAGATGCTGAATACGGTGCGCCGGGTGGACTGGGCCTGGATGTGGGGCTATACGCAGGTCTCGCTGGTCGAGCGGGGCGACGCGTGGGTTGGGATTACGCTGCCCGCCGGCGCTGGGGGATTGAAAACCTTCAATGCGGGCCGTTACGCGGCGGTGACTTTTGCAAATCCATCTTCCGCGCCGTGCGCCGGCGCCCGCGGCGGCGCAGCTGCAGATGAGGAAGGTTTGCGCTGGGACATGATCAGTCAGGTGGGCGCATTGCTGAAGAGCAATGTAGCGGCGCGTCCGCTGGCAGGATTGCGGGTGGAGGCCATCTATCTCACCACCGGGCAAAGTCCGGATCTGATGACGTACATCAGCGCCATTCATGCACGCGCCGCCGTCTACGACGGCTATCTGATCAAACAACCCGCTGCCCCATCTCGCATCAATCAATGCGCAACGGCGCCGGCTCGTGGCGACGCGCGGCAGGCGATCAAGAGCGTTAATGTGCCCGTTGTCGCGGTCGTCGCTCAGGGTGAAGTGATCGCCGGGCTTCCTTTCCGTCGCGCCGACAGCGACGATCCCGGTTCCCGCTTCCGTCTGTACGAGATTGCCGGCGCCAGCCACATCGACTGGGCAGCCTACACCGCGCTGCCGTCATTTCCCGACCAGACCGCCGCCGGCATCATGCCGCAGGGTGACCCAACGTGGCCGATCAGCGGGCGTTGCGAACCCGACATCCGGCTCGATGAGTTGCCACTCATGACTCATGTGTTCGATGCCGCCTTCGCCAACCTGGAACAGTGGGTTCGAAAAGGCACCGCGCCTCCGCGCGCCCCGCGCATTCAGTTGAATGACGAAACCGCCGCCACCGCCAGCATCGCAACCGACGCGTCCGGTAATGGCATTGGCGGCGTTCGTAGTCCTTACGTCGACGTTCCAACCGCAACATGGCTGACGACCAGTCCCGGTCCGGGAAATTGCAGGGAGTTCGGCCATAAGGTCGCATTCGATGCCGCCCGCGTGCAAGCACTCTACGCCAGCGACAAGATCTATACGGATAAGGTTGCGCAATCCGTCGATGCTCTGGTGAAAGAGCGGTGGCTGACCGCATCCGCTTCGCGCCGTATCAAGCAGGAACTGGCCAAACGATAATTCGAGGGACGCAATTCGAGGGACGGGGGTGGGAATTCAATGGGGGATTGAGGGGACAGTCTCCTCTCCCGAAGGGAGAGGATGGTCCGAAGGACCAGGTGAGGGGTAAATATTTTTTTACCCCTCACCTGCCGCCCATCACGAGATGGGGGTTCCTCTCCCTTCGGGAGAGGGTTCTGTCCCCTCAATCCCTCCCGTCGTTCCCCGC
>Ga0134121_10001007_pt1 | contig 28042 bp, 22 predicted proteins | sample KB301_FD_96463 | JGI IMG/M metagenome (GOLD analysis project Ga0134121, IMG submission 96463) | Terrestrial soil microbial communities without Nitrogen fertilizer from Kellogg Biological Station, Michigan, USA - KB3-0-1 | ecosystem: Environmental > Terrestrial > Soil > Unclassified ... | reverse complement strand
GACGCCGAGTAGGCGGGCGGCAAGCGCCCGGTTTCCCTTCGCATGGGCGAGCACGCGTTCTATATGCTGGCGCTCGGCGGTCGCGAGGGTCATGTCGCCCGTAAGCTCGGCGGCGGACCGCGCGGCCGGCATGATGACGGGAGTCCCGCGTGCCGGCGTTCCGCCGATCGGCAGGTGCGACGCCTCGAGCTCCTCGGCGGAGCCGGCAAGGAGCAGCGCGCGCTCGAGCACGTTCCTCAGCTCGCGCACGTTTCCGGGCCACGCGTAGGACACGATGCGTTCGAGCGCTTCCGTGGAGATTTTCGTGGGGCCGCGTCCGAGATTGCGCCGGTGGTCGGACAGGAGCCGTATGGCGAGGTCGGCGATTTCAGTGTGCCCGCGCTCGCGCAAGGACGGAATGCGGAGGGGCAGCACCGCCAGGCGATAAAAAAGATCTTCGCGGAACCGTCCCGCTTTGACGGCTTCGGTGAGATCCACGTGCGTCGCGGCGATGAGGCGTACGTCGACCTGGATCTCGCGCGTGCCGCCCAGCCGGCGGAAACGCTGGGTCTCGAGCACGGTGAGAAGCTTGGGCTGCAGCTCGGGCGAGAGGTCACCGATTTCGTCGAGCATGAGCGTGCCCGTATTGGCGAGCTCGAAGAGTCCTGGCTTCTGTGTCTTCGCGTCGGTGAACGCGCCCTTTTCGTGACCGAACAGCTCGGAATCGAGGAACGTCGCCGTGAGACCCGCGCAGTTGATCGAAACGAACGGCGCTCCGGCGCGCGCCGAGCTCGCGTGCAGGAGCTTGGATGCCCAGCCTTTGCCGCTACCCGTCTCGCCTGTGAGTAGAATCGGTGCGTTTCCGGCCGCGAGGAGCTGAATCTGACCGGCGAGCTCGCGCATCGCGGGCGAGCTCCCCAGCGTTTCGAGATTCGCGTTCAGCACCTGCCGCACGGCAAGAAACCGGTTCATGCGGCGCAGCGTCGCCTTTTCCACCGCGCGATTCACCGCAGCGAGCAGGTGTTCGGTCTTCCACGGCTTTGTCAGAAAGTTTTCGGCGCCGGCGCGCATGGATTCCACGGCGGTCTCGATGTCTGCGTTGCCGGTGAGCATGACCACCGTGGCGTCGGCGTCTGACGACTTCAGTATTTCGAGGACCTGGAGCCCAGTCAGTCCCGGCATGCTCACGTCACAGATCACGAGATCCGGCCGCTCCTGCGCATACAGCGCGACGCCGGTGCGAGGGTCGTTCGCGCGGACCGTGCGCCACCCGTGACGCTCGAGCAGGTGGCTCAGCGCGTTCAGCACCTGCTGGTCGTCGTCGATCAGCAGCAATGTGCCCAGTGAGCTCGTTACGGCCTGCGACCCCGACGTGGGGGTTGGTTGTACAGCCACGACTCGGGCGGATGAGGTGATTCAGGCTCCTTCAACGAAGAAACGAACGAGCGGGGCCGAACGCAAACACTGTAACGGAACCCTATACTATGCCGCACCAATGGCGCCCTGGCTCACGCGCGACTCCTACGTGCCGCTGCTGGTCCTGATTGCGGGCGCATTGACGTACGCGGGCGCAGCAGGCGTCGGACGACTCGCGCTGCGGCTGATACGGGTTCGAACGGTGGAGCCGTGGCAGACAGTTCTGGGAGTCCTGCTCGGCATTGAGCTCCTCGCGGGCGTGGTGTTCCTTGCGGGGATTCTGTCAGTGGCGACACGTGGCGTGTTGGTGGCGCTGCTGGTGGTCTGGTGGATCGGCGGTTTGGGCGTGATCACCGGAACCGCGCGGGGAATCCGTACCGGCTTGGCCTCGCTCCGAGCGGCGATCCGCGATCCCGCTACGGCGGCGGCATTCGTCGTCGTCGTGTTGAGCTTGCTCGCTGCGCTCATCGTCGCCGCGGCCCCGTCGACGAAAGCGGACGAGGTCTACTATCACATGCTTGCCCCGGCGCGCCTCGTGCACGATGGGGCGCTGCGGTTTTACCTGATGCCGTGGGAGAGCGCCATTGTGCCGCAGATGGGGTTCCAGCTCGCAGTGTCGCCGCTGTACGCACTCGGGTTTCCCGATGCGGCGAACATCGTGAGCTGGGCGATCGGCGCCACCTTCGCGTGGTTTGCGTATCGCGTTGTCGCGGATGCCGGGCGGTCACGGTGGGGCATGTTGTGGAGCGCGGTCGTCATCGTCGGACTGTATACAACCGTTTGGCGCACCACGGGTGGATCGCACGCGTTCGGCGATCTCGCGATGAGCGCACTCGTGGTCGCGATTTTCACGCGTGTTCCCGGCGACACGTCGCGCGCGCGCGCTGCAGCGCTCGGCGTCCTCGGATCTGCCGCGGCGATTTCGAAACTCTCGTCCGCCCCACTTGCGATTGCGCTGGTGAGCATCGAGCTCTGGAGTGATCGCGAGCGGATGCGCGACGCGCTGATGTGGAGCGTCGCACCGTTCCTGGTGTTCTGGGCTCCGTGCATCGTGTGGACATGGCATGCGTCGGGCGCACCGTTCGGGCCGGCGTTTGCTGCACTGTTTCCCCACTCGGTCTACGCGGGCTTGCCCATGCGCGAGCTCATGGACCCCGGCGAGGGACTTGGGCTCCCCGAGCTGGCGGTGCGCTACTCGCTGCTTTTGTGGGTCGGGGCCGGTGCCGCGCTGGTTTCGAGCGCCCTCGCTCCGCGGCAGCGACTGCTCGCCACGGCGCTCGTGCTCACGCAATGCCTGCTGATCGTGTTCTTCACGAACCACGACGTGCGTTTTCTGAGCGGGATGCCGGCGGGCTTCGCCATCGTGTTTGCGGTCACGGCGAGCGCGACGTTTGCTTCGAGCATCGCGGGCGCACGCGCCGCGTTCGCGTTGCTCCTGATCGCGCCCTGGCTGGCGCCGACTCTGTACTATGCGCGGCTGTTCGCGCCCGTCGATCTCGGTCTTGAAACGCCCGACGCATTCCGCACGCAGTACGTCGCGTACTACGAGGACTTTCGCGCCCTCGACTCGGTGCTGCCCCGCAACGCAACGCTGCTTGCGGAGCCGCGCATCCCGGCCGCATATGCTCCTCGCTCAGTGGTCATCACGGCGCGCGATGCGGCTGGCTCCTCGCCGCTGTTTCAGTTCGGCGAGAGCTGCGCCGCGCGCGACACAGAATTCCGGTCGGCCGACACCGTGTATTTCACGCCCTCCGCCGTGAGCTACGCCTACCGGACGCCGGGACGACCGCCGGATCACGCTCCTCTGTGCGTCGTGAAACTCGTGCCGCGTCGCTGATCACCGCAGGCGGGCGCGCAGGTAGCGAAACGGTCCGGTCGCGACTGCCAGCGCGGCGCGAGCGCGGGAAATGACCCGCGGCCCCGCCGTCTGCGGAGTGTCGCGCCAGACGCGCCGCCGTCCCACGATACCGCCAAGCGCGTATGCGAGCGTATCTCGCCGGTGCGGCGACTCGACCATGAGCAGCGTGGCATATGCTCCGAGCGCCGCGTAATCCCGAAGCTTCGCGCGGCGCAGCTCGTCGAGCGATGCCGGAAGTGGATGCCGCACGAGCGCGTCCGGAACGTACGCGACGCGGTGCCCGGCCGAGATGAGCTGCAGAAAGATGTAGTGCTCGTCGAATGCCATGAGCGGCGCGCCGCGGCCCGTGCGCTCGTCAAAGGAGAACCCCTGTGCGAGCAGCGAGCGTCTGAACGCCATGTTGCCCCCGTTGCCGGCACCGCCGAATGCCGCCATGGCGAACCAGTCCGGCAGCGACCGATCAATGATGCGCGGCGCATCGCCGCCGAACACGCCACCGGCCGCGGCGCGCAGTGCGTGTTTCTCCGATTCCGTTTCGGTCGCCAGCGGGAGTATGCGTCCCGTGGCGGCGTCGATCGTGGCATCCGCAAATGCGCCCGTGATCGAAACAACCCACGCCTCGTCGGGCACCGCGTCGTCGTCGGTGAATGCCACGATGTCTCCGGATGCCGCGCGCCACCCCGCATTGCGCGCGGCACTCAACCCGCCCGACTCATGTTCGACATACCGCGCCCCATGGAAGGCCGCGCAGGAGCGGGTCGCGGCTGTTCCGCCGGGAACGCTGTTTTCGACCACGATGATTTCATGCGGCGCCTGCGATACCAGTGCGCGCAGGCAACGGTCCAGAAGGCCGGCACGATTCCTGGTGGCGATGACCACACTGCAGGTATGTGAACGGCCACCGGTTATCGCGCCTGTCATGCGCGGGATCAGCGGCTATGCGGGGCACACGCGCCCGGCAAGCGCCGAACGAGGGCGTCAGTAATGGCGCGGGCAATCGTGTCGGCGAACCATGGTGCGTAATGCATCGTATCGACGTAGGGCGTTTTCGTCGACCCTGATGGATGCGCATCGGCGAGCCAGAGAACGTCCGCCGCGGTATCGCTGCGCTCCCGCGCAAGCATTTCGTAGAAGCGTGCGACGCCTGCGAGCTGCAACCGCGCGTCGGCGGCAAACGGGTCCGCTGCAAAATCGTAGTGGTAGACAGGGACCGGCTGGACAACGAATAGCGGCACCACGCCCTGGGTCTTCGCCACTCCGCCGATCATCGCCCTGGACGCGAGCCAACGCTCGACATTGCGAGACCGTTCGCGGCCAGCGGCGGCAGAGTCCGCGAACATCGGCGACAGCCGGGGGGCGCGAAGCCCCCGCACGAGCCGGCCCAGGGCCGTGCTCGACGCGGCCAGTGCGATTCCACGCCACCACGGCGTTCGCGTCTGCATGAAGTCGAACACCTCGCGGAATTCGCTGGAGAATGCGGGCGTATCGCCGGTCGCGCTCCCGTCATTCAGGCCGTCGATGAATACGGCGGCACCCGGCACCAAACGCTCGGTAAGCAGGTGCTCGAAGAGAATGCGTTCCTGCGTGCTGTAATACGAATCGCGCCCGAAGTTGTAGACGTGCGCGACGCGGTTGCACCGTGAACCGAGGTGTGCCTCCATTCGCGCCGGGATCGTCTCGGCGTCACGAATGCCGGTCCCGAACGTCGTTGAACCCCCGAACACGAATACATTGAGCGCGCCGGAGTCGGGAGGCCACGGATCGTGCGTGCCTCCTTCGCGGAAACCCGAGGCACTGACGTTGATGAAACGTCCGCTGCTCGCACGGGGACGGAACCCGGTGAGGGGCTCATATTCCATGGGGCGATACGACTCCGCGAGAATCGTTCGAATGTCGCGTTTCGTCCATCCGGGATAGGCGAGCGTCAGCGCGGAATCCGTCCGGTGCGCGACGACAGCCTGCGCGGGGGCAACGCGATCGCGAAGCCACAAGCCGCCCGCAGCGACCAGATCCGCAAACACGAGCAACGCGCATCCGCCCGCGGTGACGACGATTCCCCGCCGGACGGCACGCGACATCCGCGATACTGATGCGGCGATGTGCGTCACCCGCGCGCCACGATGTCCGCGAGCGCGCCGGGGCGAACGCGCCGGAGCGCGTTTCGTGCCCACTCCGGCGCCACGACGGCACACGTACCCAAGGCGATCCAGAGCGCCGGCACCGCGGGCGTCGATGACCGACTCTCTCGCAGCGCGCGAAGGGCGTTGCGCCGCTCGGCCGCGGTCGCCCCATAGAGCGTGAGACTCAGACGAAACCGCTGAAGGTGGCGCTCGAGCATCGCCCGGCACGGCTCACGCGAGATGAAGGTCAACGCCTTCTCAAATGTGCGCGCGGAGCGTGCCGCCATGGCCGCGCGATTCATGCTCATCTGCCCGGGCCGCGCCCGATAAAACACGAGGGCGCCGGGGACGTGCACGAACCGGCATCCCGCCGCGGCAGCGCGAAACCAGTAGTCGTAGTCCGCGCCGTATATGGATTCGTCGAAGCGTCCGACTTTCTCGATCACGCGCCGGCGAAAGAGGAGGCTGTGGACCACGAAGCCGCCAGCGCGTCCTCCGGTTCTGCACAGCTCGAGTAGCACGTCGTCGTACTGACGCGACTCGTAATCGATCCATCCATCGTGCGAGGGATCCTCGCGAAAACGCGTGACGTCGCCATAGGCAATGTCGGCATCGGGCACGGCATCGAGTGCGGCGATCTGCCGTTCGAGTTTGTGGGGGTCGAGCAGGTCGTCTCCGTCGAGCAGCTGAATAACATCGCCGGTCGAAGCTGCGATCCCGGCGTTATAGCCGCCAGAATCAAGTCGGTTCTCCTGCCGGATCACTCGAATGCGCGATCCGAACGCCGCCGAGATTCGCTCCGGGCTCCCATCCGTGGAGGCGTTGTCGACGACGATGATTTCGGAGGGTGGCCGAGTCTGACCGATGGCGCTGGCCACCGCCAGGTCGAGTGCGGGCCAGTTATTATGGGAAACCACGATGACTGACGACGTCGCGATGGTCATGACATCCGCAGGCTGCGGATCAACTTAACGTGGTCGATCTCGCGGAACAGACGGACCTCGCGACTTCTGATACGTCGGCGGTCGACGCAGGCCGGCTCGTTGGCGACGCGTTGCTCAACGCGGCCGCGCCGATCGTCGTCGCTGCATTCTCGTTGTTCAGCGTTCGCCTCACATTTCGGGGGCTCGACGCGGAGGCGTACGGCGCCTGGATCGCCGCGCTGACGCTCGCCGACTCACTGTCGTTCCTGAGTCTGGGACTCGGGCGGATCATCACCCGGCACGTGGCGCGGCAACCCACGCCGAGAGGCAGAGATTCGTTTCTCGAAGGAGCATGGATTGCGCATTGTTCGGTGGGCGCGGTGGGCGCCATCGTGCTCATTATCAGTGGGTTGTTTCTCCCGGCCTGGCTCGGTGTCGCGAAGAGCGGGAACAGTTGGGCCTCGTCACTCTTCGCGGCGGCGGCACTTGCGTTCGCGGCGAATCAAATGCTGTCCTTCTGCAACGAAGTGCTCGCGGGACAGCACCGGTTTCGCGTGACCAACATGGTCGGCGTAGTCTTCGCGGCGGTGCGCCTTGCCGCCGTCGCGTTGATCGCGATTGCCGGCATGACGCCGCTCCGCATCGGCCTCCTCCACGCTTCACTCGCGATCGCGACACTCGTTACGACACTCGTCATACTCCAGCCGTCGAGGCTTGGGGTCCGATTGCTTCCCCGACGCGTGGATATGGCCGGGGTCTCCGTGCACGTGCGCTTTGGGTTTCTCAGCCAGATCGTGGCCGCGCTTTCGGCCTTCACGTGGCAGTGCGGGCCGCTCACGCTCGGTTTTCTGTTCGGTCCGGCTGCGATCACCGCGTACTACGTCGGCATGCGAATACCCGCGGTGCTGCTGACGGGCGCGTGGAACATCACGATGGTGCTGTTTCCGGCGGCAGCGAGCAGGCACGCACAGAGCCTCGATCAGCAGCGCATGTTGCTGCGCGTGGGGGCGCGGACCGTGGTGATCGCTCTTGCACCGGCCGTCCTCATGACCGCGCTGGTCCCCGAATTGCTGCTCCGTGCGTGGCTCGGCGCCGTTCCGGAGGGGGCCGCTTTCGTGCTGCGCGTGTGTTCTCTGGCTGTCCTGTGTGATGCCGTCGCGAGCTCGTCGGTGCAGCTACTCTGGGGAACGGCGAATATGCGGCGTGTTGTGTACGGAACGGCTGCCGCGGCGCTTGTGGGCGGGATCGGCACTCTCGCGCTCGCGCGGGTTGGGGGCGTCGGCGGCGCCGCCCTCGCGCTCACCGCCGCGATTGCAACGGGCGGATCGTTCTACGTCGCCGCGGCCCTGCGTCGCACGGACTACACGCTTCGACGCTTCGTATCGGACGTGTTTTCCGGGATTATCGGACCACTCGCATTCGCGGGGGCCGGAATCGTCGGCACCATGACCGCGTTCCATCCATCCGGGCTTCCCGCCGTCGTCGCCATCGCGACGGGAACGTGCATCGTCTTTTATGGTTTGTACTGGCTTCGCGGCGCAACGCCGGAGGAGCGCGCGCTCGTCATCCGTGCGCGTTCCCGTTTGTGGGTTCGCTAAGCGACAGCGTGCGCATTCTCGTCGAGCCCAGCGAGTACTCCCGGCTTACCAATGTCGGCGACATGGCGATGCAACACACCACCATTACTCGCCTGGCCGCGTTGTGGCCCTCGTCGGACATCCGCGTGTTTGCCGACGATCCCGCGAATCTCCCAGCGTACGCCCCCAACGTACGGGGGATCAATACGTCGGGTCGCGCCGCATGGATCGCGGGATGCGTTCCCGCACTTCGCCGCCGCCTGCCGCTCACGTATCCCCTTCGCGCCGCGCTCGCCTCGGCCGAACGCGCGCTCGTGCTGCGCGCCCCCTCGTTCGCACGCAAGGATGTCGCCGCATTCCATGAGGCGGTGACTGAATCGGATGCGCTCGTCGTATGCGGGATGGGTGGCGTGACGGATGCGTTTCCCGCTTTTACGGCGGCGCTGCTCGATGTCATTGCGCTCGCGAAGGCGAACGGCGGTCTCGTCGCGATGTTCGGTCAGGGAATCGGACCGCTCGAACGCAACACGCAGCTGTGGTCGCACGCCGCCGCCGTGCTGCCGCACGTGGACCTGATCGCGTTGCGCGAGGGCCGCATCAGCGCCGCCCTGCTCGACGCCATGAATGTTCCGCGCGACCGTGTCGTCGTGACCGGCGATGACGCAATCGCCGTCGCGCTGGCAGCGGGCGCCCACGGCCCGCGCGATGCGCTCGGGGTAAATGTTCGCATCGCTCATTACGCAGACGTGGGCTCGGAGCTTCTCCCCCCGCTTCGCGACGCAGTGCAGGCGTTCGCGAGAAGCCGCGGCGCGCCGCTCATGGCCGCGCCGTCGGACCTTCACCCGCAGTCCGGTGATGGGCAGCCGACGGAAGCACTCCTCGCCGGCTTTGGACACGTGCGTCCCTCCCGCATCGACGACCCCGAGTCGTTTGGCCGCGCGGTGTCGGGCTGTCGTGTGCTGTTGACCGGCAGCTACCACGCGGGCGTGTTCGCGCTGGCGCAAGGCGTGCCCATCGTGGGGCTGGAACGGTCGGCCTATTATCGGGACAAGTGGGCGGGACTGCTCCATCAGTTCGGATCTGGCGTCCACCCGGTGTCCCTTCGCGCGAGTGATTGGCGCGACCGTTTGCACGAGGCACTCACACTGGCCTGGGACACTGCTGACGAGGTGAGAGACGCGCTTCGTGCAGCCGCGGAACGCCAGGCCCGGGAGAGCCGGGCGGCCTACGAGCGATTTGGGGTGCTCATGAACGCACGCGTCGTGCAACGGTCGCACGCGTGAATGACCGACCGTCGCTGAGCGATCGCGTGCGGGCGTATGCGCGTATCGTCCGGACGTTGTCGTTTCGCCTTTTGCACCAGACCGATACAGCCCGCTGGGCGGATTATCCCTTTCCGGCGGCGTGGTCCACGCGCGCGGCATGCATTGCCCGGTTGATCCCTCCTGCCAGCACCGTCGTCGAGTTCGGCGCCGGACCGGCGACGCTCGCACAGTTCCTTCCCGCCGGCTGTACGTACATCGCGACGGACGTCGTGGAGCGAATGCCTGGGATGCGGCGCATCGACCTCAACGCGAGGCCTCTTCCCGCGCTGGACGACCTTCACGCGGGTGTCGCCGTACTTGCCGGCGTGCTCGAGTATCTCCACGACGCGCCCGGAGTGATCGCGTGGTTGGCGCGCGAGTTTCCCCGTTGTGTGGTGTCCTATGTGCCCGCGACCAGATCGCACGGCCTGCTACCGCGCCTTCGTCAACTCCGTCATCGTATCGGGATGGGCTGGCTCAACAACTACACGGAAGAACAGCTGATCGACACGTTCCGGCGCGCGGGATGGTCCCTCGAAGCGCGCGCGGTTTTTCCTGACGATCCTCCCGGTGACGTGTTTGCTTTCGTAAATGACCGAAAGAGCTGACGGGTTCCAGGTGAGTTTTCGCCACAGTTGGATCGGGCGGGCGCTGCGGCTGTTTTTCCCGTACGGCGCTTTGATTCCAAGGCTGCGCGGCCTGCGGCCCGTGAGCGATCACTGGGGCTTCGATCGGGGTCAACCCGTCGACAGGTATTACCTCGATCGGTTCATTCGTGAGAACGGCCGCGATGTTCGCGGTCGCGTGCTCGAAGTGGGCGCACCGCGGTACGCAGACGCATATCGCGCGGAGATCGCGCGTCTGGACGTCCTGGATGTCGACAGCGCGAACCGTGGCGCCACGATCCTCGGCGACCTGTCCGACGTACGGACGCTTCCGAATGACACGTTCGACTGCATCCTCCTCACACAGGTGTTGCAGTCCCTCGAAGTTCCCGTGACCGGGCTCGTGAATGCTGGCCGGGCGATTCGTCCAGGCGGGGTATTGCTGGCGTCGGTCCCCGCGATATCTCGAATCCCGCCGGAAGGGACCGGCACAACGTGGTATACGAGTTTCACTGAGCCAGGCGTCAGAAAACTCTGCACAACGGCCCTTCCGGGGTTCAACGTGACGATCAAAGCGCACGGCAATCTCGCCGTCGCGACGGCGTTTCTCGAGGGCCGGGCGGCCGAAGAATTGCCGCAAAGCATTCTCGAGTACCGCGACGCCGAGTATCCAATCATCATCACCATTCGCGCCGAGCGGCCCGCGGCGTCATGACCGTGCCGATTTCGTGCGTGCGGCCACCTCGTATGCGCGAAGGCACGCGGCGGCGGCCGCCGCGGGGCGGAAGGACGCAACGGCGGCAAGGCCCGCGGCCTGGAGCGTTTCCCGCAACCCGGCCGATTCTTCGACCCGCCTCATCGCGGCCGTCAGCTCCGCTTCGCTTCCAGGATTGAACATGAGGGCCGCGCCCGGCGCGAATTCCGCCGTCGTCTCGAGATCGGACGCGACAACGGGGCAGCCACAGGCCATCGCTTCCAGTAACGGAAGACCGGCGCCCTCGAAAAGCGACGGAAACACCAGCGCCGCGGCTGCGCTGTAGAGCAACGGCATTTCGTGGTCCGCGAGCCTCGGTAAAACGGAAATGCCCGCGGGCGCGTCATCGATCACCCGCTGGACCTCCGGCGTCACCTCGCCGCGAACGACGAGCGGCCACGCATCCGGGCGGGTCGCACGCAAGGCCTGAAAGGCGCGCAGCAGCGTCGCGTGATTCTTGTGCATATACGCCCCCGACACAAACAACCAGAATGCAGCCGGCAAGCTGTAGCGACGGCGGAAGCGCTCGATGTCGAGATCGTTCGCACGCCGGAATCCGTCCCCGATCGACGCCGGCACGAGCACGATGCGCGCCTCGTCGACGCCGAACATGCGGCGCAAATGATCGGCGGTGGACCGCGACATGGGCGCGAGTACTGCGGCATGCCGCGCCGCGCGCGCAATGCCCGCGTGCAGGTAGCGCCGCTTGATCAGCGGGAAATCGCCAGGCCGTTCGAATGCCATCACGTCGTACACCGTGACCACGCTCGGCTGCGCAAACCTGCGCGGCAGCGTGTTGAACAGGTGATGCATGCAATCGAGTCCGTCACGCTGGAACCGTCCGCGAAGGACCAGATTCTCCGCGAGCACGCGCATCGGACGGCGCCTCGGATCGAACGCGAACGGCACCGTGCGAAACGCCGGTGCGCGGGGAACGAGCGCGTCACTGTGCGACGTGACGTACGCGACGTATTCGTTCGCACGATCGTGCTCAGCGAGCGCGGCCAGCAAGCCGGCGACGTACTGCCACGTGCCGCCGGTACCGGGGTGAAACGGCAACAGATTCAGACCGATGCGCATTATCCGCGCCGCGACGGGCGTCGCGTTCTCGCATCGCAGCCCGCGATCTTCCACACGCGGACGTGCCCGCCGGGATGCGCCTGATCGTACACGAGCACCAGTGCACATACGCGCTCGGCGCCCTGCACGTACACCGCGTTTTCCAGTGCGTCCTCGCGCAGCGTGGCCGTTTCCGGCCGATCGACGAACGCGATATACACGTCACGATTGCGCGCTACGAGACCGGGAAGCGAGTCGGCCGGGACCTCGTGCCGATACACCGTTGTTCTCGGACCGTACACCGGATTCAGGAATCGTTGTGCACCGGCGAGGTTCTCGATCACGACGGCGCTGTCCGGCGTTGCACCGTAGATCGCGTGCACGATCATCACCTGCTGTTCGCTGTTTCGCGCGACGACGGGATGCACGGCCACGGCGGCGATACAGGCCAGAACACTTGCCGCATCCGCGAGGTGTGTCCCTCGCGCCGCCAGGCGCGCAAACCACCGCGGATACACCTCGGCACACGCGACCACGAGAAGCGGTACGGCTGGGAGAAAGAAGCGCGACGCCAGCACGAGCTGCTGCGCGAGGCCCGATGACGTCGCGCGATAGGCATAAAACGTGAAGAGCACGAACGTCGCGGCGACGGCGGACGTGAGCTCGGCGCGGCGCGGTCCGCGGTATGCCACCACGGCGGCGAGCCCGAGGGGAATGAATGTCATGAGCACGGCCGCGTAAAACGCGGCGTTGCGCAGCGCCCCTTCGATCGCGAACCCCGCACCCTGATCGCGCAGGAAGAATGGGTTGCCGTACATCCAGAGTGAAACGGCGAGACGCACCGCGACGCCCCCCGCGATGCCACCTGCCAGCGCGCGCCATCCCGGCTCGCGACGGAACATCGCGCCAAGCGCGAACGGCGCCCACACGAGGAGATTCGTTTCGCGGAAAAGCAACGAGATGCCCATCACGCCGCCGGCGATCGCCTGCGCGCGCGCGGAGCGTTGTCTCGACCACCAGAACAGCGCGAGCGCAAGCGTCACGATGCTCGCCGCAGGGACGTCGCTCATGCCGACGCGACCAAGGACCAGGGCCGACGGGTACGCGAACAACAGCAGCGCAAATGCCGGGCCGTATCCCATCGCACGAAGCCACGCGCCGAGCACGAGCACGGCGAAGGCCAGCGCGCACGCGGATGCCCACGGTGCGGCGCGCCAGCCGCCGAGCCAGACGAACGGTGTCTGGATCAACGCCGTACCCACGGGATAGCGGGCCACGGGCGCGCGCGTCTCCACGCCCGTGAGGGGATTCAGCGTGCGAACAGTGCGCGATCCGGATGCGAACGCGACAGCCTGCGCGACATACAATCCCTCATCCGCCACGGTGAAGGCGGCGGGAGGAAAGACCGCGAGCGCGATGACGTAACACACGAGCGGCGCAGCAAGGCGCATCGCCGCGAAACATAGCGCCGGACGGCGCGCGACCGCGCTGTCCGCCGAGCGCTATGTTTCCATCCGTGCCGACGGGAACTCCGCCGAAGGGTGCCAAGGGTACGGTGGCCAGCGTGCTCATGCTGACCCAGGTGTACGTCCCCGACGAGGCCTCGGTGGGGCAGCACCTCGCCGACCTCGCGAGCGCACTCGTCGCGAAGGGACGAACGGTACAGGTCATCACATCGGACCGCGGCTACGACGAACCGCGACGCCGGTTCTCGCAGCTCGAAGCGCGAAACGGCATCGCGGTCCGCCGCATTTTCGCGCCAGCGGCGCCGAAGAAGAGCATCAGCCGCCGCATCCTTGCGGGTGTCGCGTTCCTGCTCGGTGCGTGCTGGTGGGTGCTCGGCGCTCCACGGTTCGACGTGCTCGTCGTACCAACATCGCCGCCGATGGCGCCGCTCATCGGCATCTGGCTCGCGCGGCTACGACGCGCGCGCTGTGTCCTGTGGCTCACCGATATCAATCCCGATCAGGCGATCGCCGCCGGTGCCGTGTCCGAGCGGTCACTCGTCGCGCGAATCGGACAGTGGTGGAAGCGTCGCGGCCTTCGGAGCGCGGACGCAATCGTTACGCTCGATGAGGACATGCGAGCGCGAGCAATCCGGGCCGGCGCGAATCCGGCGTCGGTTCACGTCATCGAACCGTGGTCGATCATCGAGGGCCCGGGCGACGCCGAGGGCGTCCGCGGGTTCCGGCGGGCGCAGGGCTGGGAGAATGAGCGCGTCGTGATGTATGCGGGCAATCACACGCCGGTACACCCACTCGATACGCTGCTCGAAGAAATCCCCGCGCGGCCGGCCGGGGACGTGCTGCGCTTCGCGTTCGTTGGCGGGGGGCTGACCAAGCCTCGCGTTGAAGCGCTGAGCGGCCCCCGCGTGAGCGTACTGCCATATCAGCCGAAGGAATCGCTTTCCACGTTGCTCGCCGCTGCGGACGTGCACGTGGTATCCATGGGCGATGCGATGCAAGGCATCGTGCACCCGTCGAAATTCTACGGCGCCATCGCGGCGGGGCGGCCGGTCCTGCTGCTCGGCAGCCCAGCGAGCGTGCATGGAAAACGCATTCGTGAGCACCGGATCGGTTGGGTGGTTCCGCACGGAGACCGCGCGGCGATGCGCCGTGCGCTCGACGACATTGCGGTGATGCCCGAGACCGAGCTCAACGCCATGGGCGCCCGCGCCCTCGCAGTGCACAAGGCGCAGTTCGAGCCGGCGCAGCTTCGTGAGCGATTTGTCGATGTAATTCTGGGATGATGACGACCGGCGGACCGTCGCCAAGATGGCTGTTCGCGGGCATCCTGATCGCCGTGGTGATCTGGGCAGTCACAGCGGTCACATTCCTCCCGCAGCGCGTTCCGGACAGCGACCAATACATCCGGCTCGCCGAGTCGAAGAGAACGGAAGTACCGGCGCCGTTTGCGAACCGCGTTCTCCAGCCAGCGATTGTTCGCGCTGTGCACCTTGCGACTGGCATTCCGCTCGAATCCGCGTTCTATGCCGTCGCCGTCGCGGGCCTGTTGCTCTTCTGTATTTGCGTGGCGTGGATGGTTCGTGCGCATGGGCCGCTTGCGGCCGCCGGCGTCCTCATGCTGCCGTTTCTCGCCGGGACGTTCCGGCCGCCGTTCCTCGGCGGGTTCTTTCCGCAGGTGTTTCTGGCAGACATGGTTCACGCTGCTTTGGTCGCGCTTTTCCTCGTGCTGATTTCGAGGCGGTTTTGGTTCGCGGCGATCATGGTGCTCTTCGCGTTACAGCTGACACGGGAGACCTCGCTGCTGCTCGGGTTCATCGCGGCGGCGCTGGCGTGGCGCGACGGCTCGCGCCGCTTCGCGGTCGGTGCGGTCGCGGCGGGGCTGCTCGGAGTCGCAGTGGCATCGTTCTTCGCGCGCGGTGCGGCGCCGAATCCTCACGGGCTGGAGACGTTCGTGTATCTGATGCTCAAGGCACCGTTTGACACCGCCCACAACCTCGGCATCGAATTATGGAGTAACACACTCCCCAATCCCGCCGGTTCGCCAGCGTGGACGATTGCCGTTCCGTCATGGCTTCCAAGCGGCGGAATGACCACCGTCGGCTTCGTTGGGTTCGATGCTCTTCCCATGCTGCGAACGCTCGCGGGGGTGGTCACGCTGTTTGGCGTGATCCCCGGATTCATGGCAGGAAGCGGACTCGGCGGGCTTTGGCGCATGAGCTCCGACCACGATCTCGCGATCCGCATTGCCCTCTGGTATGGACTCGCGGCCTTTCTGATTGCGCCCATCAGCGGCGCTGCCGTGTGGCGCCTGCTCGCGTACGGATGGCCGGCATTTGTCGTCGCGGTGCCGCCAATGCTCGCGCCGCACGTGCGCGCACTGAACGCGAGCCAGCTACGCGCGCTGGTCGCGCTGCATATCGTGGCCGCCTGGGCAATCGTGCTCCTCCGGCTCGACACGATCACCGGACTTGCGATCGCGCTCGCCGCGGGACTGACGAGCAACCTCGTGAGTGCCAGGCTCGCCCACGCGAGCCGAGGGGCCGATCAGTCGTCGAGCAACTGAAGACGGCGTGCGAGCGACGAGGAGAAGACGCGTTCAGGGTCTACCGTCCTCTTGAGCGCTCTGAACGCACCAAGTCCCGGGTACATGGCGTGCGCGGCTTCGGCCGAGCTCATCGCGTCTTTCGCGAAATAGCATCGTCCGCGGTGCTTCACGACGATCGAGTCGATTCGTTCAACGAGCCGGCGGAGCGCGTCCCCGGTGTTCAGCAGGTCAACGGCGAGGGTCATTCCTGCGAGGGGAAACGAGAGCAGGCCCGCGTCGGCGGGGCCGAGCTGTTTGAGGACACACAGCGTCGGCGTTTGTCCCGATGTCGCGATGGCGTCGAGCAGCTCGATGAGCCCTTGCCTGCTCGCCGATAGCGGAAGAACCAGCTGATACTGGATGAATCCAGCCGCCCCCAGCGCCGTGTTCCAGTTCCTGACACCGTCGAGCGGAAAGAAGAACCGTTCAATGTCGACGACACGGTCGACAGATGACCGGCGCAGCGCGTAATACATCGCGTTCACCAACCCGAATGCGGGTCGCCGCAGAAGCACACGCGGCACCGCCATCGGCAGCGCGTGGGCCGCCTGGTTCGGCACGGCATACGGCCGCGCGCGCAGACGCTCCGGCAAATGGGCGCTCGTGGCGTGGTCGCCTCGCGTCATGACTGCGCGACCGGTCCGGCCACGCGGAGCGAGACAGTCCAACCACGCCACCGAATGCCGGAAGCGCGCATCGTCCGCGGAAAAGCGTTCAAGCGTGTCGTCGAGGTCACGAGTTCGTTCGGTCCGTACGGCGACATAGGCCGAGTCCACGCGCGAAAGCCGGATGCTCGCGGAGACAACGATTCCTGTCAGACCCATTCCCCCGACTGTGGCCCAGAACAATTCGGTGTTCTCGAACCTCGAGCACCGCAGCGTCGTGCCGGCCGCGGTCAGCAGATCAAACCCGCTGACGATCGACGAGAAGGCGCCATCGCGGTGATGGTTCTTGCCATGCACGTTCGCCGCGATCGCGCCCCCGAGGGTGACGCACTTCGTTCCCGGCATGACGCCCGGCATGTACCCTCGCGGAAGAAAGGAGGACAATATCTGCGCAATGGTCATTCCGGCTTCGGCGTGCAGCTCCCCGGTCGTTTCATCGAATGAGATGACGCGCGCCCGCGCTCGCTGGCGAATGACGCCGCCGCCGGCGTTCAGCGCCGCGTCCCCGTAACTCCGGTGCATTCCGGCGGCGATGAAATTGGCCGACGAGCGCACATTCAGTGTGGCCGCGATCTCGGCGATGTCGTGCGGCCGGTACTCTCTGCACAGTTCCCGGGGCCACCCTCCCCACCCGGCAAGGGTGACGTCGGCGGCGTCACTCACGCGAACGACATCGTGGCGCCGGCAACGACCAGCACCGTGGCAACGCCAAGCATGTAACTGACCGGATCAGCGAGCGCAAAGACGAGCGGGTCGGAGTGAAGCTGTCCCCGGTGCGCGCGCAACCACAGCCGGCTGATCCAGTAGAGAACGAGCGGACACACCAGCCACAACGCGGACGGCGTGCGATAGAGCCGGATTACTTCGCTGCTGTTCAAATACAGCGCAAGGATGAGCACCGACTGGTATCCGGCGGCAAGTCCCATCGTGCGAACGATTGCCACATCTGCTGCTGCATACCCGCGTCGCGTTGCCACTTCCGGCGCCGCCGCGACGCGCTGCAGTTCCGAATAGCGCTTGACGAAGGCAAGGCTGAGAAAAAAGAACGTCGAGAAACCGAGGAGCCACGCCGAGACCGGAGTCTGTGCGGCGACGCCGCCGCCGAGCACACGCAGTGAATACAGCAGCGCAAGCACCAGCACGTCCACGATGACGATGCGCTTGAACGTTGTGGTATACGTGGCGCTCGCGAGCGCATATGCGATCAGGATCCACGCGAGTCGCGGCGCGGACATCGCGAAGGCGATCAGCACGCCCGCCACGAACAGCGGCGCGGCCAGAAACATCGCGGTCCGAACGGTCAGTTCACCCGAGGCAATGGGGCGTGTCTGCTTTTCCGGGTCCGTGCGATCGGCGCCGCGATCCCACATATCGTTGAACAGGTACCCCGCGCTCGCCACGAGGCAAAACGCGACGAACGCGCTTCCTGCGTCCGCAAGGACCGCACGATCGGCGATACGGTGCGCGAGCGCGGGTGCGACGAACACCAGGAGATTCTTTGGCCACTGGTGGACGCGAAGCGCCCGCGCGATCGTCAGGGGCGACGGCATGGCCCATCCATCGGCAGAAACATAGCGCAGTATCTTTGTCCGGTGCCGGCATTGCCGGACACGTGGTTCACAGCGGAGCAGTCGTTGCGTGGGCGATATGGCATTGCTAACCTGCCTCGCGGTGCGCGACGCGTGCCCGCGAGCTTCGGTCAACATTCAGCGGTGGAACGGTGTCCTTCTTCAGCGGCCGCAAATCATTGGTGAAACTGGTGGGCATGGAGCACGCCCTTTTTCACTCCATGCTCCGCAGCTTCGGCACGAGCGGACCCGGCATCGCACTCAGACCATACATCCGGGCGCGCACTGCGGTCGGCTTGCAGCTCTACGCCTCTCGTTTTTGTCCGGTGCCGTCGTCGCCGAATCGTCTGATCGCGAAATTGCTCGTTCCTGGAGCAGTGTGCATCGACGTCGGTGCGAGCGCGGGCGAGATGACCATGCTCGCGTCCGCGCGTGTTGGCGGAAAGGGCGAAGTCCATTCCTTCGAGCCACTCGACGGCCCGTTTCGGTTGTTGCACGCGGCCGTGCGCCTCGGTGGTTTGAGCAACGTCCGTCTCAATCAATCGCTGCTCGCTGAACAGCCGGGAATCCTCACGATCTACCAGCACCCAGCCTCAGCCGAATCGTCGGTGTCCAAGGCATGGCGGACAAACGCAGAACTGGTGGCGATCGAACGGCCCGCGACAAGTTTGGACGCATACTGGACGTCCGTGGGATCGGGGCGCGCCGTCGACCTCATCAAGATCGATGTTGAAGGCTTCGAGCTTCCAGTGCTGCGCGGCGCGGCGTCGGTGCTGCGATCGTATCACCCGCAGCTCATTCTCGAGATTGCAGACGGGGAGCGCAGAGTCGCGGCGTTTGGGTATTCCCTCGATGACTTGATGCGGTTTCTCGGGGAGCTCGGGTACGGCTTTGCGGTGCCGCGCGGCTTTCGGGTTGACCGGGTCGCGACCTCTGCAGATCTGCGAAAGTCCGATACGGACATGCTTTGCGTACACCCCGGCGGCGCGCTGGGAACGCGCGCTGCCGCGATTACCAACGCGTCGCTCGCCTAATCTCTTCGGGTTTTTCGGAGGCAGGGCGCAGCCTCATCGGCGGGCCGCTCGGGCGAGAAATGCCTCCAGTTCCGCGGCGAAATCCGACCAGCGCCAATGAACGCCGGTCGACGCTGCTGCCGGATTGCCTCTGCGCTCCCACGCGGCGTCGAGCGCGGCAGCCAGATCGCGCTCGTCGGCGCAGGCCGCAAATTGCGTCGGCGTCCCTGCAGCTAACCTGCGGCTCTCGGAATTCTCTCCAGGGTACGCGATGACTGGCCGTCCGGCGATCAACAGCTCCATGAGCTTGTGGTGGAATGTCTCCGCAAGCCAGATGTAGGAGTTCGCAAAAGCGTCGCGCGTCAGCTCGGCCAGTTGATGGATGGGCAATTGCGCTTCGACGCGGGTGGCGCATCCCAGGGGGATGTCGCCCAGGGCGCGAGCGACGCGCTCGCCATCCGAGCCTGCATACAGGAATTCGATGCTCCGCCGATCGACGTCGTCGAGCCGGGCCAGCCACGCGCGCAACGCGGCGAGATAGCGTTCCAGCCATGGATGTCGGTACGTGCTTCCCACAAGCAGCAAGCGATGCCGCGCGGGCTTCGTTGGCGCCGGGTGCTCAAAAAACTCATCGGCGACTCCGCTGTAGATAACCTGGACGTGCCGGAACGCAATCGAGGCACGGGCTGCGATTTGATGATGTTCCGAGTTGCACGTGTGTCCGGCCGCATCGCGAAAGCGCCACGCCATCCACCTGCGGAGTGGCGGGGGAATGAACAGCTCCCAGTTGTCCTTGATATCCGCGACCCATGGACAGCCTGCTCGCGCCGCCAATCGCTGCGCCACGATCCAGTTGCTTGTGTTGCCAAACGTGGCCCACACGCAATCCGGGCGAAACTGACGTGCGAGGAGCTCCGAAGGCTTCCACGCCTCACGTTGCCACTCGACAAAGGCGCCGCCCTGGACGGCTAATCTCCACATGGTGACCCCACGGCGGATCGGACCCGGAAGACCGCCTGATCCATCTCGAGGGTGCGCGCGTCCCGATTCGGCCGGCACAACCAGCGGGCTTGTCCAGTCGTGGGTTGCGAGTCGCTCGGCGAGGCTGGCGCCGCCTGTTCCCGCGGGCTCCGTCGACAGCGTGCTGGTAAGGACGGCGACCTCGTGCCCGCGTTGCGACATCTCGCGCGCAAACCTGCCGATGCGCATTCCAGACACATGGGGTTCGCCGGGATGCGTACGATTCACAAACACCAGCCGCATCAGACCACCGTGTGTTCGCGGAACGCTCGCGACGAACGCAATGGCTCGACAAAATAGCGATGCCAAAGCTCGATAATCAGCGGCGACCATAACGTTCCGCTCAGCGCGCTCTCCCCATGCTCAAGCCGGCGGAGCGCTTGCGTCCACCACGTTGGTTCCCAGAATGCGCTGGATCGAAAGTGTGAACTGCTGAAGGTCTCGCGCGCGAGCGCCCGCAAGCGCGGCGATTCAAACCAGAGATGCTGCGGCGGGCGGAAGCCCTGCTTGTTCCACCGCGTTCGGATGCCCTCCGGAAGGATCCCGCGAAGCGATTCCCGGAGCAGCCGTTTCGTCTGCACCTCTCCCATGAGGAGGTGCGGGGGCAGTCTGAAGACGAATTCCGCAATGCGGTGATCGCAGAATGGAAGACGAACTTCCCGGGAATGCGCCATGGAATTGCGGTCGCCGTACCGGAGCAGCGTCGTCAAGAACCGGCCGAACGAGTCCTGGACCAGCGCGTTTGTGAGCGGATTGAAGCCCGGGAGACGCGGAAGCGCATTGACGTGATTGATTTGCGTCGCAACATCCCGATTGAGTCCGAACAAAACGTTGGTGCCGCGCTGGAACCGCGCCGCTGCCCGGTGTCGCAGCGCGAACGGAATGCGATCCCGGATCGCACGGCGCGCCGGAGCCAATGCGAGCGGGTAGCGCTCACGAATCGCCGGAAGCTCGCGACGGAGCCGCTCCGTGTCTCCGGTTGCACGCAACGCGTCGACGTAGCGCGCGAAATACTGCTCGTAGCCGCCGAGCACCTCATCCGATCCCTGGCCATCGAGGAGCACGGTGACGCCGTGCTCGGCCGCGAGCCGGAACACGCACCACTGCGCGTACTGGCTCGACCCGCCGACGGGAAGCTCGTTGAGCCACATGAACGCCGGGAGGTCATCGAGGAAGCCGTCCACGGTGGGTTCGACGACGTGACTGCGGACGTTCGTCGCGCGAACGACCTGTTCGGCGTAGCTCCACTCGTCGGCGTGGGTACCGGGAAACCGGCCCGTGAACGTGTTGTACGGTGCTTCGGCGCCAAGCAGTTGCCGGACGATGCAGACGATGGCGCTGGAATCGAGTCCGCCTGACAGGCAGCTGCCAACGGGCACATCGCTCCGCAGGCGCAACCGCACGGCATCGGTGAGCAGCTCGCCGAACTCGTCGAACACGGCGCGTTCATCGCGAACCGCCTCCACCGGACCTGGCACAATGGACCAGTACCGCCACGTTTGCCGCTCGAATGTGGTGGTATCGACTTCCATTGCTTCGCCCGGCAGGAGCTGCTGCACGCCGGTGAACACGGTGTCGCGATCGGCGTCCAGCCCCGTGCTCGCATTGTGCGCGGCGCGGAGCAGGCGCCACTCGTCGAAATCGAGCGGAATGCCCGGATGCTGCAAGAGCGACTTGTACTCCGACGCGAACGCGAATCCTCCGTTCATGGCCGCAAACAGAAACGGCTTTTCGCCATACCGGTCGCGCGCACAGAACAGGGTCCGGCGCACCGAATCGTAGATGGCGAACGCGAACATTCCGTTGAAACGCGACAAGCACTCGCGACCCCAGTGCTTGTACGCCTCCAGCAACACTTCGGTGTCCGACGCGGTCCGGAACGCAATTCCGTGGCCGGCGAGCTCGCGCCGGACCTCGATGTAGTTGTACAGCTCGCCGTTATATGTGATGACGAACAGGCCCGTATTGTCGAGCATGGGCTGCGCGGCGGCGTCGCTCAGATCGAGAATCGAGAGACGCCGGTGGCCCAGAATCACGTTCCCGTGCCCGGGCGCCGACGCCATCCACACGCCGCTGCCATCAGGGCCGCGATGACGCTCGATGTCGAGCATCCGCGCCACGAGCTGCCTCGTCGCGCCGGCACCGATCGCACCCGCAATGCCGCACATCAGGCGACGGCCTGGTTGTCTCCGCGTGCCTGCGCTCGCGCGAGATCGATGTTGTCCGCCACGTACGTGCTGATCGCGAGCACGAGCGAGGCAATGAGCATGGCGCTCGCGTATCCGGCGGCGTGATACGCCGGCACCAGCGTGACGAGACAGATCAGCCACGCCAGAAAGTGCGGGCACTGGAGGAAGAACTGCCGCCACATCCGGCTCGCGCCCACGAGATGTTGCATGTACGGCTGCGTGGTGACCGTCGGCACGCACGACAGCACGATGAGCGAGAATGCGAAACGCCCCTGCGCGAATCCCGGGCCGTAGAGACTGAGCAGCCATCCCGAGCCTGCGGCGAGGACTCCCGCGACCAGCAAGGAGCCGCCGAAATTCAGCAGCATGAGGTTGCGGAGGAGACGCCGCGTGGCGCCGACGTCGCGCTGTGCATCCAGGCGGCTGAACGTGGGCACGGCCACCGTTCCGACCGACGTTGCGAGGAGCAGGAGCGGGCCGCGCCACTGAATTCCCGTGTTCACGATAGCCACAGAATCGAACCCGCTCGACTGTTTTGACAGGAGGAACATGCCGTACCACGTCACGAAACCGGCGACGAGACTGACCAGCATGGACGGAACGGCGAAGCCGTGCACCAGCTCGACGAAGGACACGCCGGAACCATGGCTCGGCAGCCCCGCGGCCTCACGCTTGCGCGAGACCATGATGCGCAGGACGAACAGCTTGATCAGCAGCCCCGCGAGGATCGCCGTCATGGCGCCGGCAAGGCCGAAACGCGCCGCCGCGGGATACACCAGCGCGAGCGCGACGAGTGCCGTCACGATCTTGAGTCGCGCCAGTGCGCCAAACATCTCGAAGCCCTGCGCGGTGCCGTCCTGCACCCCGCTCATGATCGACGTCGCGACGAAGAAGATGCCGAGCAGAACCGGGAGCGTGTGACCGGGAGCGCCGACGAGCTTGACCGACAGGAAACCGCTGAGCGGCGCGGCGATTGCCACGAACCCGAGCCCCGCGATCCATCCGAACCGCCCGACGATCGAGATGACGGCAGCAGCCTTGGCAGGTTCCACCGTCTTGTAGCGCGCGACGAACACCGTTGCTGTCAGCCCCATCTGGAGGCCGATCACGGACGCGACAAACCCGATCGTTCCGAACAACAGCCCGTAGACACCGTACTCCGTAATGCCCAACGCGTGCGAAATCACCAGCGTCTGCACGACGCCGAGCACGCGTTCGAACGCGGAGAGTCCGGTCACCCATAACGTATTCTGCACCAGCGTCGACGTGCGCGCCGCGCGCAGGCGGGTGCCAAGAACGTCGAGTGCAGCTCGCGGATTCACTCGCCCGGCTGCGACTGGCACACGGCTACGAGATAGCGAGCCGAGTCCAACGGAAGGAAGCGCTCCGCCGCGTCGTCGAGCAGGGTGGTTCCAAACGTGTACGCAGTGTTGAGCAACTTGTTGCGATTGACGACGCCCCCAAGTCCGAGCAGCACGTTGGCGATCGCGGACTTCGATCGGTACGGCTGCATCCACTCCAGCATCGACAGCGTGACGAACGGCGTCTTGTTGCTGGCGTGGAATTTCACCACCTCGAACCCGGCATCGCGGAACTGTCGCAAGTTCTCGCTTGGATACTGCAACCCAAGGTGTCCGTCGTTGTCGACAAACCGGCTCTGAAACAAGGCTCGATCCTTCTGGGCCCACTTCCAGAGGGAGTTGTCGCACTCGCAGTCCTGCTGGGTAATCAGCCAGCCGCCCGGCCGAAGCACCCGCCGGATTTCCCGCAGCAGGGCGGGTTTGCTTGCGACCGGCACGTGTTCAAGGAAGAACCGCGACACGACGGCGTCGAGCGATCCGGTCTTGAGCGGGATCTCGAGCGCCGACGCCTGGAGCGCGAGGTCATACACGCGAGACATCTGGCGCGCGGCGGTGAACGAGACTTCCAGGCCTGCGACGCGGCCGCGCGTGGTCAAATAGCGCATGCCAGCGCCGCAGGCCAGGTCAAGAATGCTGGAACCCGCCGGGATGAATTTCCTGATGTACCAGAAATAGTGCATGCTGACGAGGTACAGCAGCGAGCGTCCCCACGGCGTGCGTTCGTTGGGGGAGAACTCCAGCGTGCCGGGCTCGTACCGATGTTCGTAGAACGTGTCTTCCGAGACGAACCGGATGACGCCGTCGGTGATACCATAGATCCGGCCGCAACGAGCGCACGCGAGCTCGTTCGCGCCCTGCGAAAGCGTCTCGCGACACTGCGGACACACGAGAGCCCACGCGCGAGTGGCTACCGACCTGTCGCGATCAGGCATGAACCGTTCGCGAGGTCGTCCGAGACCGCACCTCGATGATCTTGTTCATCATTTCCTGCGCTCGATCGAGCGTGCTGTAGCCTGAGGCGAGACAGCGCTGCCTTCCTGCAAGCGCCAGGTTGCGGCGAAATACGTCGTCCGCGAGCAGACGTTTGACATGCGCGACCAATTCGCGATCGCTCGAGAACCCCAGATACTCGGTTCCGTCCACAAAATGCGCATCGTGCTCATCCGAGCGCTCGCCAACGACGGGACGCGCCATGGCCGGCACCTCGATCGACCGCGTAGTGATCCGGTCCCGGTTGATTTTTCGCAGAAAGTTCAGCGCCACTTTTCCGAAGTGCATGCACCGCGAGTACTCCTCCGCGTAAACCCCCTCTCGTAGCTGGACGCGCGCGTCCAGCTGCCGGCGTGGCCAGTCGCTGCCAAAGACGATCACGTTGATGCCGGCCTCGGCAAGCGCGTTGACGCTGTCGCAACGTTCCCCTTCATACGAGCCAACGAAGACGACGTCAAATTGTTCATACTCGGGACCGACATCCGCCGGCGTCATCGGCCGATGGAGCGCCGGGTCGAACGAGTTTCCAATGAGCGTGGGCTCCCGAACGCCGTGCGCGGCAAGTTCGGGAACGTTGAACGTCTTGGTCGTGAAAAAAATGTCCCAATCCCGCATTGTCGCGACGCGCTGGCGGGTCTGGTTGTGTCGCGCCATGACGTCATCAGGGATGTAGTAGACCAGGGTCGGGTCACCGATCGCTCTCACCTTTCGGAGCGTTCCTCGCGTCAGCACGCGGCTCGCGTCAACGAAAACGACGTCCGGACGATGCTGTTCGGCGGCCGCGATCAGGCGCGCGCACTCCCGATAGCGGTCGGCAGGATACCCGAGCTTGGATCGGCCCCGATGCCACAGCCCCACGAGCCCGGGCTCGCGGTCGATATTCGCCTCACTGTCGACGGCTTGCACGTCAAGAGCGGGCAGCTGGCGAAAAGCCTCCAGGCGCTGACGTGTGGTAGAGCCCCAATACAGCGCACCGATAAACGTCATCCGGACCGAAGCAGTTTGCTGGCTCATTCGGTCGTCCGGCGTAAAGCGTACTCGACCGCTCGAATGAGTCCGTCCGTCATGACCTGGAAGCTCATCGTGTCGGCGATCCGGAGAGACTCGGCCTGCATCGCTGCGATACGCTGCCGATCGGACGAGATGAGACGCATGTAGCGCGCGAGATCCGACGCGTCACGCGAGCGGAACTTGTAGCCGTTGACGTCGTGATGAACGAGGTCGGGGCCCCCCGCCATTCGATCGCCGCACAAAATGGCCAACCCCGATGCGAGCGCTTCGCTGACCGCCATGCCCCACGTCTCCTCCGACGGAAACACGAGCACGTCAGAGGCCGCCATGTACTTCCGAAGCTCCGAGTACGGACGCAGTCCGAGAAACACCACGCGATGCCCGCGCTGGTTATCGCGGTACACCTGTTCGATCTGCCCGCGCAGCTCCCCGTCGCCGAGCATCAGGAGCGCCGCGTTCGCATCAGGGGGCTGCTGGCAGAATGCTGCAACGGCGTCGTGTGCGCGCTTCTCCACCCGGTGCTTGGAGCAGTTGAGGTATACGATCGTGTCGGCGCCCAAGCCAAGCTCAGCGCGAATTGCCGACCTCCACTCCGCCCGCTCAGCCGGCGTTCCCCGCAGCCAGGCATTGTCGACGCCATACGGCACGGGGAAGAGCCGTTCCTCCGGAACATGGTATTCGCGGTAAAACTTCCGGTTCTCCGTCCCGATGTAGAGGAATGCGTCGACGTGCGAGAACAGTGGCTGAAGCAACGCCCGTTTCGCGAGGTTCTTCCAGGCGGGGCGCGGAAAGAAGTTCTCGGACTCGCCACGGAAGAGAATGGGGGTGCCGCGCGCGACACAGCTGGCGAGGCCGATCCAATTGCCGAGAATGTTGTATCCGTGAAACCAGACGGCGTCGTACGCGCCACGTGCGAGCGCGCCGGCGAGTTTCGGCCGAAGCCCCCGAAAGTTGTTCATCCCGCCGAGCCACCGCGATCGCTCGACCATCTGCCACCGATAGCCATCGAGGATCGATTGCTCCTGCTTGACCACTGCGCCATGGTATGTGTACGGCGTGACCCCCTTGTCGGTCAGGTAGATGACCTCGAGGTCAATTCGACCGTCTTCAGTGATCTGCCGGTAGTGCGGCACGAAGTACTGAATCGGCTTTTCAACTACCGCCGCGACCCGGGGCCGTCGATCACTGGGAATGTTTCGGGAGACCACGGACTAAATTCTAACGTCTGCGATGAGCTCTCCCCACCTGCCTCGTCTGAGCGTCGTCGTTCTCACCCTCAACGAGGAAGCGAACCTCGGCCGGTGTCTCGCGAGCCTCGCAACGCTCGGCGCGGAAGTCTGGGTCGTCGACTCGGGCAGCACCGACCGCACCGCCGAGATCGCGAAGAGTCTTGGCGCTGCTCTGGTCGCCCACCCGTTCGAAACCCAGGCCCAGCAATTCAATTGGGCGCTCGATACCTTGCCGCTTACGGCGGACTGGGTTCTTCGCCTCGACGCGGACGAGTACCTGACGCCCGAGCTTGCCCGGGAGATTCCGGCGGCCCTGGACGCTGCATCGGATGATGTGTCCGGCTTCCTGATGCGCCGGCGCGTGTACTTCATGGGGCGGTGGATTCGGCACGGCGGCTACTACCCGACCTGGTCACTTCGACTTTTTCGCAAAGGACGGGGACGGTGTGAGAACCGGCCCATGGATGAGCACATTCAGCTCACCCAGGGCAGCACGCAGATGCTACGCGGCGATTATGTCGACGACAACCGCAAAGGCCTGAAAGACTGGATCGCGAAGCACAACAGCTATTCTTCGCGCGAGGCGGCCGCGCGGGAGGCCGAGCGGGTGCTGCCTGCAGGCGCAAGCAGATTCTTCGGCACCGCGCCAGAACGCCGCCGATGGATCAAGACGAATCTCTATCTGAATGCCCCTCTTCTCGTTCGGCCGTTTCTGTATTTCGGCTTCCGCTATTTCGTGCGGCTGGGTTTTCTCGACGGAATCGAAGGCGCAGTTTTTCACGTCCTGCAGGGCTTCTGGCACCAGTTTCTGATCGACGCAAAGACACTCGAGCTGCGCCGGCAGGAACGAAAATCAGGCGCCGTTGCGTGAGAGCTGTCCCCGCGGCGCGGGCCCAGTGTCGCTCGGTGGCGTTCCTACGAAGCGATCGAGGATCTTCCCAAATCGGTCAGAAAAAGCGCCGAACCGGAAGCTCCGCCGCCAGCGATCCAGTCCATGCTGGCCCATCGTTCGGGCGAGATTGTCGTCGGACAACAACGTGATGAGGCGCGCCGCGAGCTCGCCCGCGTTGTTCAGATTCACATTGAAGCCGGTTTCGCCATCGACGTTGATCTCACCGCCGGCGTCATGAACGGTCGCAACGACGGGAATGCCGTGCCGCATGGCCTCGACATACACCAGCCCGAACCCTTCCACGACGCTCGGCAGCGCGAACACGCGCGACTGGCTCCAGATGGCCTCGAGCGCGTCGTCGGGAACGAAACCGAGGATTTCGATGTTGCCGCCGACGCCGGAGCGTTCGACGGCGTCCTTGAGCAGGTGCAGTTTCGGGCCCTTTCCGACAAAGGTCAG
>Ga0134121_10001006_pt1 | contig 28045 bp, 27 predicted proteins | sample KB301_FD_96463 | JGI IMG/M metagenome (GOLD analysis project Ga0134121, IMG submission 96463) | Terrestrial soil microbial communities without Nitrogen fertilizer from Kellogg Biological Station, Michigan, USA - KB3-0-1 | ecosystem: Environmental > Terrestrial > Soil > Unclassified ... | reverse complement strand
TCGTTCTCTCGTTACTTGGCGCTGGCTTTGGGCCGTTTCGCTCCATACTTCGAGCGTCCCTGTTTGCGATCGGCAACGCCGACCGAGTCGAGCGTGCCGCGAATCACGTGATACCGGACGCCGGGAAGATCCTTCACGCGGCCGCCTCTGATCAGGACAATCGAGTGTTCCTGCAGGTTGTGGCCGACGCCGGGAATGTAAGTCGTGACCTCGATCCCGTTGGTCAGGCGCACGCGAGCGACTTTGCGGAGCGCCGAGTTCGGTTTTTTGGGCGTTTGCGTGTAAACACGGGTACAGACACCACGCTTCTGCGGGGAGCTCTGGAGCGCGGGACTGGCCGTTTTGTACTTCACCTGCTGGCGGCCTTTGCGAACAAGCTGATTAATCGTCGGCACTGTTTTCCTCTTTAATGCGAGCGCGTTAAGCGCGCAAAAGGCCCCCTGCCTACCTCTTTCCGGAACTTGTCCGGCAGTCAGCGCAGGCGGCTGCCCTGTTAAAGAATTTAGTTAATAGGGACGTTCTGATTTTCGCTTTTCAGCGGCGGGCGTGGATCGTGGCTTCCCTTAAGCCGAAACTTTTCTGTGGCGTCGCATTAGGGCGAGAAGTTTCCTTCCGCGCGAGTAAGCGTTGGAACGACTGCGAGCAATCGCGACGCGTACCGATTACGCCACAATAATTGTCAACCGACCGTTAACGCTGGTCGAGCAACGCCTCCACACCTACAGAACCAACTGGACGTTGCTTTGATTGCTTCAGACACCTTGGCCCGAAACGGGAGACTATACGGAGGTGGGCGTCCGGTGTCAAGCGCGACAGGGGTGGTTTTCACGCAAAGATCGCAAAGTCGCAAAGGCGGTCAAATGTTTCGGGCGCGCCTTTGCGACTTTGCGATCTTTGCGCCTTTGCGTGAAACAATCTACAAAACCACCTTGATCAAATACCACACGCCAAACCCAACAGCCCCAATCACGCCCAGAATCACCAGCGCCAACAACGTCATCAACAGTTTGAACTTCCGGTACCGGCCCTTGTCCGGCGGCGCGAGCGAGCTCTGCGGGAAATACGGTGGTGGTGTGTAGGTAGCCATCTAAAATCCTTTCGGAGTCGGCGAGGCCACGCCGCCGGCCTTCTTCAACTCCTCTTCCTTCTGCTGCTTCTTCAGTAAATCTTCATTGTGCTTGCGCCCGGCGCGGACGCGCTTGATGCCTTCCTTCGCCTCGTCCAAGCCGTCCTGCGCGCGATAGTAGTCCGGATCGATCTCCAGCGACTTCGAAAACGCCGAAGCGGCAGCGTCGTACTGCGCCAGCTTCGTATAGGCAACACCCAGATCGTAGAACATATCCGGGTCGTCCTCTTTCAACTTCGTCGCCGCTCGATACTCGCGGATCGCCTCGCTGTATTGCCCAAGATTCGCATAAGTCTGCCCAAGCGCATAATGGGCCTCGGCATCGTTTTCATTTTCCTCGAAGTATTTCTTGTAAGCCTCGACTGCCTTCTTATACTCCGCCTCCGCCTCTTCGCGTTTGCCGAGTGACTCATACCCGAGCCCAAGCTGGAAATGGGCCTCGGCCAGGTCCGGGTCGAGCCGCACCGCTTCCTGGAGCGCCAAAACCGCTTCGGCGTCCTGATCGTTGTGATAGAGCTCCTTGCCTCTATCGAGCTGGGCCCGCGCGCGCGTCCGGTCCTCAGGCAGACTATTGGACACCTGCGCTGGTCCGGCACTATTATTCGTGCTTTGCTGACCGCTGCGCTTGCAACCGGTGGCCAAAACCATCAGCCACACGGCGCAGATTATGAGAATCGATCTCATCCTGTTAGAAACTCGCCTCTGCTGAAAAGCATGTAGGTTGGGGAAAGCAGTAACTTATCTAACGCCAACAAGGGCAGCTAGTCAAACAACCCGGTGGAAATTCCAGCGAATTGCGAATTTCTCCTAACAAAGGCTAAATCAAGGAGTGCAAATGTTTAAGTTTCAATCCCGGCTGAAAGGACCCAGAAGGCCCAGAAGGAAAGCCGCGCCAATTGCCCTGGTCGTCGTTGTCCTATCCGCAGCCCAAGTTTTTGCCCAGCAGAAACCGCAGGCCGTCTCGGCGGCCAACGCTCCCCTGACGCTCAGCTTAACTTCCGATGCGAACATTGTACGCGCCTGCGATAATAGCGGCGCTCCTCAAGTGCAACTGACCGCAAAAGCAGTTTCGCCGAACGGTAACCCTATCAAATACAAGTGGACCACGAGTGACGGCACGATTATCGGTGACGGTGCGATCGTGACCTGGAACCTCGCGGGACTGAAACCCGGCTATCACAAAGCATCACTCGACATCGTGAGCACCGGCACCGAAGGAACGTGCCAGGCGTTTTCGTCAGTCAGCGTGCTCGTGAATCCGTGCGTGGAAGTCAGACCGGTTTGTCCGGCAATCGAGATTTCATGCCCGACGAACGTCGGGATCGATCAACCACTGACCTTCACATCGCGCTATACCGGCGGTGTGCCGGCAAACATCACTCCTGTTTACAACTGGACCGTCTCCGCAGGCACGATCATCGAAGGCCAGGGAACAGACACGATCAAAGTCGATACCAGGGGACTGGCAGGACAGACTGTCCGCGCGTCGCTTTCGATGGGCGGCTACACACTCGAATGCGCGGCTGACTGCGCCGTCTCGATTCCGCTGCCGAGGCCGGTGGGCCGCAAGTTTGACGAGTTTCCCGATATTTCTCGTAACGACGAGAAGGCGCGACTCGACAACTATGTTATCGAACTACAGAACGATCCGACCGCAACAGGCTACGTGATCGTCTATCCGGGACGAACGAGTAAACGCGCCGAGGTCCAGGATCACTTCGGTCGCGTGATCGAATATCTCGTCCACTCTCGCGGGATCGATCAGAGTCGCATCAAGACGATCGAAGGTCCGAAGCGAGATCAGCTTCATGTCGAGCTTTGGATCACTCCGCAAGGCGCTACCCCTCCGAATCCCTAAGAAAAGTTAGCCGCGGGTAAAACCCCTCATCCGCGGCTAATTATTTGCCTTATAATCCCCCGACCCCAGAGGTTTGTACCAGAAAACTACACGCGGGAGAGAAACCTAGTATGTTCCGTACTAAATCGCGATATTGGTCTGTCTGTTTAATGGTCCTGATGCTGGCGCTACCCATCGCCGCCAATGCACAGGACAAAGAGAAGAAGGACAAAAAAGAAAAGAAAGAACTCACCGGCAAGCCGGTAATGTGGAAAGACCCAACCGATCTCGAGAGCCGCAACCTGATCCTCGGTGCCGGCGGCGAAGAGATGAAGCCCGACGTCAGCACAATCACTTTTATCGAAGATAAAACCGGCGGCTACTCGAAGAAGTATCGCGTCAAGGACGCCAAAGGCAACGAGTGGGTCGCAAAGATCGGTAAAGAAGCGCAAACCGATACCGCTGCGAACCGTTTGTTGTGGGCACTCGGTTATGAAACAGAGATCGCCTACCTGATTCCGCACCTGAAAATCGAAGGCAAAGGTGAGTTCGACAACGTTCGACTCGAAGCCAGGCCGGCGGATGTGAAGCGCAGAGGAAACTGGATGTGGGAGAACAATCCATTCCAAACCACTCCTCAGTTTCGCGGTCTGAAGATCCTGATGGTGATGCTCAACAACTGGGATATGAAGGACGACAACAACGAGATCCTCGCGATGCGCGGCGACACCACCGGGGAGGGCGAGTTGCGCTACATCATCAGCGATCTCGGCGCGACGTTTGGGAAGACCGGCGGGTTCCTTTCACGCAGCCGTAACGACGTTCCTGATTTCGTGAAAGCCGAGTTCATCAAGAAGGTGAACGGCGATGTAATTGATTTCAGTTACAGCGGCAAGAATCAGAAGCTCTTCGAAGGGCTTACGGTCGCCGACGCGCGTTGGTTGAGCAATCTGCTGAAGCGTTTGAGTGACGATCAGATCAAGGATGCTTTCCGGTCAGCGAATTATTCGGCTGAGGAAGTTGATCTATTGGCAGGCGCGTTGCGGGAAAGAATCAACGCGTTAGCAAAGCTAAGCTAAAACCTAACCACGGATGACACGGATTAAAAAACCGATCCGTTTAAAAATCCGTGTCATCCGTGGTTAATTTACTTGATGACGTCGATGGCGATGAGTTGTTGACCGGCGATCACGAATTCCGCGGGTGGCAACTCGGTTTCCCAGACGGGAGACAATACCGTCGGCGTATAGCCACCTGAAGTCCGATCGCTATTCAGTGTGGCCACCATCGACGGCGGCAGACTCGGCAGCTCGCTGGTTCCGATCACCGCACCAGGCGTGATTCGAAACAGCTTTACGTACAGCCGGTCACTCTTCTTCACGGTATTAATCGCTTTAACTAACTGGCTCAGATCCTGAGGCACGAAAGCCTTCGCCGGCGATCCTTCCTGCAACGCGCCACCGTCACCAACAAACACGAGCAACTGACCGAGCGCCGCATCCTCCGGAATCTGAATCGGGATCCGCTGCACAAACTGCTTGCCGGATTCAGTCCGCACGTAAGCCTGAACCTCGATCTTCTCGCCACGTCTAACTTCGGTACGGTCAAGGGTGATCCGTTCGAGCGCGCCCGCGTACTTCGTCTCGGTCGAGGCGATATCGAGCGTGATGCCATCTAGCTGAACGTCGTCAAATCCGCTGGTCAACAAAGTGCTGACCGGTGCGGCGATTGAGCCCGCAGCAATGATCGCGGAATTACTGGCCGAAAAGCGTCGATCGATCTGAATCGTCTCCTGGCCTTTCACTTTGATCTCGCCCTTAACGCTGATTGTCGAGTCGCCGAGCGCGCGCTCGCTCGAAGTGATGGTGTTGAAGAGCGTGATGTTGAGAAGCAACGGCGTCAGGAACGAGTCGTTCGCAATCTCATACGAATACGTTTCGGTGCGATCGCGGCTGGTGTGGAGATTGACTTTCACAGGGATCATCTTTGGCGCCTGACCCAGCAAACCAAAGATTCCCGACGCTCGATCCTGCGAAATCGAACCAACCATCCGGCCCGGCACCGCCAGCTTGAACGAGTTGTTCATGTTGGAAATGACGGTCACGACCGAAGCTTCCGACATCGGCATGTCCGAAGCGCCAAGACTCAAAAACGGATGTCCAAACGCGTAAATGCGATCGCCGTCACGCAGCGTCACCGTGCCTGCGGCTGCGAGCGAATAGTCGCCGCGCACGAGTTGCACGCTGATCGAGCTTCCCGGTGGAAACGTGTTGCCGTTGAATTCAGTAAGTGGAGTAATCGCAGCCGAGCCACCAACACCCGAAACCGGCAACAATCCACTCGCGACGAGTTGCGGCGCGAATGCCGAGAGTGATTCCTGGCTGATACCGCTGAACACGAGCGGCGTCGCAATCGGCGTCATCTGCTGACCCAGCAACGGCATCAGCGGCGAGCCGGCAGTAACCGGCGCCAAAAGTGAAACTGACCCGACCGCCGGCTTCGGCAGATTCGGCTTCCAATCAGTTCCCGCGAGCTGTGAAAACGAAACGACGCGCGGCTCTTTTCCTTTGAGATTTTCCGAGCCTTTGTTGAAGAGGTCGATCATCTGCTTGATCGGCGTGATACCCGCGATCGGCTCTTTCGAAAAAGGAAAACTGAACGCGATGGCGCCGACGATCTTGCCGTCGATATAAACCGGCGAGCCCGACATGCCCGCAAATACGCCTGTCTTTTCAACGTTCGAGCCGCTCAGTCTGGCGATGATGGCCGACTGTCGTGGGCCAGGAAAACCCGGCAACACGCCGAGAACCTCGACACCAAATTCCTGCGTGTCAGAACCCGCGAACACGGTTCGCGCAGTTCCCTTCATGCCTGGACGAAGGTCTTCGAGTGGAAATAGTTCAGGGGCTTTCGGTGAAGGGGTTTGAGCGTTGGCAAAGCTCAAAAGCGAGGCAATCAAAATCGCCGTAACAACTACAAAACGGGTAAACCTAATCATTAACAACCTCCGCCTGCCAAGGTACAGGATTTCAGCATTTTCGTACAGGATTTCAGGATTCTCAAGATTTACAGGATAATCCCGTCCGATATGGAAGCCTTTATCCTCGCCGGCGGCGCCTCCAGAAGAATGGGAACTGATAAGTCTCAGTTGCTGATTGAACGCCAAACGTTTACCGAGCGCATTGGAGAAACTCTGGCGCAGGTTGCTGATTCGGTAACGCTCGTCGGCGGGCTCGGTTCCAATTTCCCACGCGTCGCGGATGTCTATCCGCAGTGGGGCGCGCTCGGTGGTATTCATGCTGCACTCGCCGCGTGCAAAAGCGATTGGGCCATTGTCGTCGCCTGCGATCTGCCTTTTGTAACGACGCAGCTTTTTTCGTTTCTCGGGAGCGTGCGTTTGGACCATGATGCGGTTGTTCCGATTCAGCAGGACGGGCGGCCGCAGCCGTTAGCGGCGCTTTATCGTGTTGCCCCTTGTCTGCAACGCGCTACCGAGCTGATCGAAGCGGGACGCAGAAGGCCTCTGGACCTGCTCGACGCGGTCAACACACGCTGGGTTAAATTCGACGAGCTAACGAATCTCGATCAGGCGGAAAGTTTTTTTGTTAACATCAACACGCCGTCCGACTATATGGAAGCGATCCGAGGACACTCACTTTAATGCCGCCCCGACGAAGAATCGGTAAAAGACTCATCAAGTCTTTCCTGCCAATAGCCCTCGTGATCGTGCTGGCTGTCGTGGGCGCGCTTTCTTTTGTCGTCTACTGCGTTACACATCCCACAAAGCGTCCTTACGTTGTCACGCCCGAATCGTTTTCGAGAATCAGTGGACGCGCGATCAAGGTCACTGACGAGACATGGACCAGTGCCGACGGTCGAAGTGCGCGCGGTTGGCTGTTGAAAGGCGCCGAGGGCGCGCCGGCAGTCGTGTTGCTGCATCGATACGGTGGTGATCGTTCGTGGCTGTTCAATCTTGGCGTCAAGATTAACGAGACGACTAACTTCACGATACTTTGGCCTGACCTGCGCGGTCACGGTGAGAACCCTCTGATCTGGTCGAGCTCCCTGGGCGTTCGTGAGGGAGACGATTTGCGGGGCGCGATCCAGTACCTGCGCGGTCTGAAAACGGAAAGCCAGAAGACGCTCGTGGGTGAAAGTTTTGGGGTTTATGGGGTTGAGCTGGGCGCGTACAGTGCGCTGAAAGCGGCGCGCAATGAACCGCTCGTGAAGGTGCTCGTGCTCGACTCGGTGGTATCGTCGCCAAACGATCTGCTCAACACGGCGGTGTCGAGTTGTGTGGGGTTGGATAACGGACTGGTCCAGTACTTTTCGCGAGTGGCGGTGAAGGCTTACATGCTTGGCGGTTATGACGCCACGAGTGCGTGTGAGTTTGCGGGTGAGATACGTGACCAGAAAGTGATGCTGCTTTCCGGGAGTGATGCCGGTGCGCTGCGTGATGAGACGGCGTCGTTGCAGAAGTGCTTTCCGAATGCGGGGAACGTCGAAGGGCGGACTGATTTGCCGTTGAGTGGATTTGGGCTACCGTCAGTCACGGGTGAGCAAGGTGAGGCTTACGACAGGGTCGTCATCGAATTCTTTGCTCGCAATCTTCGTTAGGGCTTCCAACCGAGTACTGCTGTCTTTCCATTGTCCCCAATAATTTCAATCGTCTTTACCCCTCGTACGTTCTCCACATACTCGACCGAAATCATCACCACGAATTTGCGGCCACGCGCACGCGCCTCGTCGACACTGATCTCATCGAACGTGACCGGCTCACCATCAGGCCCGTACACAACCCGCGGGTACGCATAAAACTCCGCCGATCGATCGTCACTTCGCTGCGCGAGCACCGGCGCGCCGGCATAACCACGCGCATCAGCCATCAACAAAAGATCGCGCACCGACTCGCGATTCGCATACTTCGCCGCGCCGGCATTCAAAACGATCACGACTAAAACTGCTGTGGCGCCCGCAATAATCAGCGGCCATCTCGGATTGAAAATCCGCGTCAACCGATCGCTCACGAGCAACGCGATTGCAGGTATCGCAGGCAACACGTAACCTGGCAGCTTCGATCCCGAAAACGAGAAGAACACGATCGGCAAGAGCAGCCACGCGAGTGAGAAAACGCGCACGATGTTCAGGCCATCATCACCGCGCCACTTCCAGCTTCGCACTTTCGCGAGCGCAGAGATGAGATACGGCGTCCACGGCAATGCAAGCATCAGGATGATTACCGGATAGAAATAGATCGGTTGCGGATGGTGATACTTGTTCGAGACGTACCGCGCAAAGTGATGCTGCACAAAAAACTCGTCGATAAACGTCCAGCCGTGTCGCGCGATCACTGGCCCATACCAGATCGCCGAGACTGCGAGCGCCAAAGGCATTCCCCAAAACAAACTCAGAATCACGGATCGCGACGGCCACTTGCGTCTTAAAACGTAATACAAGCCGACGACACCAAACGGAATCACGATCCCCACGAGTCCCTTCGCCAGCAAAGATAAGCCGACGAATACGTAGAACCCGGCGAGAAATAGTCGCCTCTTTCGCAATTCGTGCAGAAGAAAAAACGCGAGCGCCCACGTCGTCGTCATCGTGATCACTACATCAAAACTCGCCGCCCGTGAAAACACGATCAGACCGAGACAGCTCGCAGTCACCACAACACTCCAAAACGCGAAGCCACGCGGCTCATCGCGATCGATCTCGCGTCCGACAAACCACACCGCCGCGATCGTCAGTAGTCCACAGAGTGCCGGCCCGAAGCGCGCCGCCCACTCATTAACACCAAAGACCTTGAACGAGCCCGCGATCATCCAGTAAAGCAGCGCGGGCTTTTCAAACCACGTGTGATGTCCGAGCGTCGGCGTGATCAGATCGCCGGTGAGAAACATCTCGCGCGCCACCTGTGCGTAGCGCGGCTCGTCCGGGCCGAGCAGCGGCAGCTTGCCGAGGCCGTAAAGATAAAAAGCGATGATGATGGCGAAAAGGAGAAGGTAGAGTCGCTTGGCAAGCGTCGAAGGATGCAAGTATATTCGGCTCCGGTTAACTAAAGCGCTCAGCCTAACACAATAATGCTACGCACAGCAGTCATCGGAGCCGGCAGTCTTGGGCGACAACACGCCCGCATCCACGCAGATCTCGCCTCAGAAGGCGCCTCGCAATTCGTCGCCGTTTGCGATCTCAGTGAACAAACAGCACGGTCCATCAGCAGCGAACGCGAAACTGACTGGACCACAAACTGGCGCGAACTGATCGGTCGCATCGACGCCGCGAGTGTCGCTGTCCCGACCGAAGTACACTGCGAGATCGCGTGCGGCCTGCTCGAAGCCGGCATTCACGTGCTCGTTGAGAAACCGATCTCACGCACGCTCGAAGAAGCCGATCAAATGATCGACGCCGCCAAACGCGGTAACGCGATTCTTCAGGTCGGACATCTCGAACGTTTCAATCCCGCGATGGTCGCGTTGAAACCACACGTGCGCAAACCTGTCTATTTCGAGATTCATCGCGTCGGGCAGTTCACCGCACGCTCGCTCGATATCGACGTCGTGCTCGACTTGATGATTCACGATCTCGATATCGTGCAGTGGCTCGTCGGTGAGGATGTTGAAGTCACGAACATTCATGCAGTAGGAATCGCGATCCTCACGAACAAGGTTGACGCGGCGAATGCGCGGCTCGAATTCTCGTCGGGAGCGGTGGCGAATATTACGGCGTCGCGCGTCGGCACGGAGAAGATCCGGAAGATGCGTTTTTTCCAGCCGCACGATTACATCGCGATCGATTACACGACGAAGCGCGCGTCCGTCAGCAGTCTCGCGCCACCGGGAGCAACCGGCTCGTGGCCTGGTGTTCACGTGAAGCATCTCGACATCATTGATGTTGAGCCGTTGCGCGCGGAGATTGTTTCGTTTCTGGAGTCAGCGCGTGATGGCGCGCCGCCCGCGGTCTCCGGGATCGAGGGGCGAAATGCGTTGAGCCTCGCGTTACGCACGCTCGAGCGCATTCGTGAACATGCTGAGCATCCTGGCGTCAAACATATCTCAACCACAGATTGAAATGCCGATACGGAACGATCAACTTTCGGCGCTACTTCAGCAGCACATCGAGGCGGGTGAGTTTCCGTCGGCTGTTTACCTCGTCGGTGAAAGAGATGAAATTATCTACGAAGATGCGCTGGGCCATTCTGTCGTCGAGCCTTATCGCGTCGCCAACAAGATCGATACGATCTACGATCTCGCATCGCTTACGAAGCCGTTGGTCACTTCGTTACTGTGTGCGCGGCGCATCGAGCTCGGCGAGTTAACACTCGACAGCTCCGTCTCTCACTACCTGCCGGAATTTGAGCGCACCGACAAACAAATGATCACGATCCGCGAGCTGCTGACGCACACGTCGGGTCTGCCCGCGTGGCGACCGCTGTACGTGCTCACGGAGGAGCAGCCTGATCGTGCGGCAGGCGCGATCGCGAGTCTCGATCTCGAGTACAAGCCAGGCACGCGTGTCGTCTACAGCGACCTCGGATTTATCGCGTTGGGAATTTTGTTGGAGCGCATGATGCATCAGCGTGTCGCGGACATGGCGAAGCATGAGATCTTCGAGCCGCTGAAGTTGCAACAGACGTTCTTCAATCCGGAGATCGCGTTGCAGACAGGGATTGCGGCGTGCGAAACCGGAAACGCCTATGAAGCCGATATGAGTAAGCAAATGGGCGCGGGTGAGTATGCGAATTCGCGGCAGCGACTCATCTGGGGAGAGGTACACGACGGGAATGCTTACTTTTTAGGCGGTGCGGCAGGACACGCCGGATTGTTCTCGACTGCGCGCGAGACGTTTTTGATGGCGCAGCAGTTTTTGAGTGAGTCGACGACGCTGCTCGCGCCGGAGACGTGCAAGCTTTTTCGGGAGAACATGACGCCGGGCTTGGAAGAGGCGCGCTCGATTGGTTGGCAACTGGCGGCGACGAAGGATTCAACAGGCGGAGCCGATCTGCCGCCGGACAGCTTCGGTCACAACGGGTTCACGGGGACGTGTGTCTGGATCGATCCGAGTAGACGGCGCGTCTACATTCTCCTTACGAACCGCACCCACGCGCACGCGCTGCCATTCGCAAATATCAATGCAGTGCGGCGCGAGTTTAATACGCTGGCAGCGAAGGCGCTCAAATAGGATTTCTCACGCGGCGGCGCAGCGGCGAAACGAAAAGTTAGCTATATATGTTTTCGTTGCGTCGTTGCGCCGCTGCGTGAAATCTATAATTTGATCCTCAGAATGGTCCCGATCACATTTAAATCACCCGGAATGCTCACGCCGTCGTTCTGTCGCAGGTAATAAACATCCTGCGTGAAGTGTTTATTGAAAACCTTACTTCCGCCGACGGCGAATCGATTGCGCACCCAGCGATCGATGCTCCAGTCGTAGAAAATTTCATCCGCTACAAACAACGAAAAACCCCACTCCGATCGACCAACTGGATGCTCGACCTGCAACCGGTTGCGGTATCGCGTCGACGAGATCCCTGGATTTCGAATCCGCCGCTCAAACAAATTCCGATCACTGAACCGAAACTTCTCGACATTAAATCGCAAGGTCACCGGCAGCGACAGACGACTCTCCCACAGTCGCCGGTTACGAATCGGCTGCGTCGAGATGTAGAGATAGTTCGGCGCGATCTGCAGGTGCTGTCCGAACCTGAACGTGAATCCGGTGCCGATGCGCTCATCAACCGGGCGATTGAAATCACGCCCGATACGCAACGTACCGAGCACATTGAAATCAATATCCTTTGTGACCGGCACAGCGACTTGAACGTCACTCCAGAACTGATTGTCAGTTCGATCGATAATCTGCGCTGACGCGAGGCCAGTCAGCACAAACAACAGCAAGCACGCCCACGCACTCCGCCTCAATTGGCACCTTTTGAGCCTTGCGGTGGCAAGACCGTGAATGAAGTTAACGCTACCACCACGCGTTCGCCGACATACAACCGCGTAGCACTCGCTTCGGGCTTCGGGCGCGTGGCAATGATCGATTTGCTAGGCTTCCGGTCCGGCGTTTCCGTGGTCAGGAGAAAACTCGTCTCGTCTGTTTTGCACTCTTCCGGTCCGGCTTCCACGCGCAGTCGCACGCGCTCATAAGCACCGACGAAAGCGATCTCCTCGATCAGCGCGTTCGCGAGTCGTGGGTGAGTAGACCGCACGAAGTCTCCACGATGTAACGACACGTCTTCAGGTCGAAAGACAATCTTCACGCAATCGCCCGGCTTGAACTTCGCTTTGTCCAACGCCGGCGCAGGGATGTGCGCCGAACCCACCTCGATAAAATCCTGTCGGACAACTGCGTCGAGAACATTCGCCGCGCCGAGGAACGTCGCCACATACTCGGTTGCCGGATGATTGTAAATCTCAAACGGCGTTCCGATCTGTTCGATATGGCCCACGTTGATCACAGCCACACGATCGCCGAGCTCGAGTGCTTCTTCCTGATCGTGCGTGATGAAGATCGAGGGCACGTTTACTTTTTTCAGTAGCGCGCGTATTTCGCGACGCAGGTGAACACGCGTCTGTGTGTCGAGTGCGCCGAACGGTTCGTCGAATAATAAAACTTCCGGTTTGTAAGCGAGCGTGCGCGCGATCGCCACCCGCTGTTGCTGTCCGCCCGAGAGCTGCGAAGGATACTTCTTACGATGCTCTTCGAGTTGGACCAGCGATAACAACTCGTTAACGGTTTCCTTAATCTCTTTCCGTTTGCGCTTGCGAATGCGCAGACCGTAACCGATGTTCTTCTCCACCGTCATTTTCGGAAAGAGGGCGTACGATTGAAAGATCACGCCGACGCCTCTTTCACGCGCCGGCAACTCCGTGACGTCTTTGCCATGCAAAATCACTTTACCCGTGTACGGCATTTCCAGACCGGCGATGATGCGCAGGATCGTGGTCTTGCCGCTACCCGACGCACCGAGCAACACGAGCACTTCACCTTCACCAACATCAAAGCTGATGTTTTCGAGCACACTCGCCTTGCCAAAGCGTTTGCTGATCCCGACCACACTTGCCGCAGCGGCTGACGGCGGCGCGTTTGACGCCGGCTCATCTAGTCTCGGGATCAATGATTCTTTCGCTTTCGCCATTTTGAACTCAGTCAACATCCAGCCAGTCGCGCGCGAAGAACAGCACGCTAAAAATCAGAAACGAAAACAGCGCGAGCACGATCGCGATTGCATTTGCAGCCTCGATCTGGCCCTCGTTGAACTTCGCGAAGATGTACAGCGGCGCCGTCTGTGTTCGTCCTGCAAGGTTTCCTGACACGAGGATCGTCGAGCCAAACTCACCGACAGCGCGCGCGAAAGTCAGCAGCGCGCCGGACACGATCGCCCCGCGCAGAGACGGCAGCGTCACGTGCCAGAAGGTTTGCCAGCGCGTCGCGCCGATCGTCGCTGACGCTTCTTCAAGCGAGTGGCTCATCGTGTCGAACACCGGCTTGATGACGCCGAACGCGAGCGGGAACGTCACGAAGATATTCGCGAGAATGATCGCGCCCGCAGTGAACATGATTTGAAAACCATGCGGCGCGAGCAGACGTCCGAGCGTGCCATACGGTCCCCAAAGCAGTAACAGTGCGAAGCCAGCGACAGCGGTTGGGATCGCGGTGGGAAGGGAGATCGTGACGATGAGCGCGTTGCGTCCCAGGAAGTTGTAACGCGACAACACGTATGCAGCGAAGAGACCGAAGATAACGTTGAAGACGGTGGCCCAGAAGCTCGTCGCCATCGAGAGTTTGAGCGCGAATATCGCTTCGGGAGCGGTCAGCGCGGCCCAGAATTTATCGAGCCCATTGCTCGTGCCGAAGATAAAGATCGAAGCAAGCGGCAGGAACACGAGGGGCAACATCATAAACACGAGCATGCCGATACTGAGCGGCCGCGCCACATCAAACCCACGCACATGTCGCATCGCTGGAACTAAGGAACTCATTTACGTTGCACCTGATCCCGAAAGATTCCTTCGATCACCTCAGGATACGCTTTGTCCCAACCACCAAAATATTCGATCGTGAACGGCATCTCGATATGCCCAAAGTCCTTGTTCGCCTGGTTGAATGCATCATTCGTGCTCGAGTAAAAATGAAACTTAACGAACGCCTGCTGCGCTTCATCACTCCACAAATACTGCATGAACGCATCGACCAGCGCGCGCTTCGCCGCGGTGATGTTCTTGTCGATCACGCACGCCGGATGCTCGCTGAAAATCGTCGACTGCGGCACCACGACTTCGATCGGAGCCTTCGCTTCTTTCATCAACAACGCTTCCAGCTCGTAAGTTATGAGCGCGTCGCCATTGCCGAGCTCGAAAGTCGTTCGTGCCTCGCGCGCCGATCCCGGCGTCGAGATCACGTTCTTCCAGATCGCGCTCAGAGTCTGCAGCGCCTTTGGTTTATCTTCTTCTGACTTCTTCAATTCCGATCCGTAGATCGCGAGTATCGACCACTGCGCACCTCCCGAACTGATCGGATCGGGATGGATCAATCGAATTCCCGGCTTCGCCAGATCTGAAAAGTCGCGAATCCCTTTCGGATTTCCCTGCCGCACGACGATCACGAAAGGAGTCTTGTTGACGATTCCCTTTGCCGGCAAGGAATGCCAGTCAGCAGTTACAAAACCGTCTTTTTGGAGCCGCTGCACGTCGCGCTCGATCGAGAGGATCGCGATCTCTGCGGGCGCGCCGCGCAAAATCTGGTTGGTCACGGTCTCTGAGCCCGCGAATGACGACTGAAACTGCACCGTCTGCCCGTGTTCCTGTTTCCATTTTGCTGTGAAGCCGGGAAAGATCGCCTTCTCGAGCGACTCTTTCATGATCGAAAAACCGTAAAGCGTGATCGTGATGTCGCCGCTGTCGGCCGGTGGCTTGGGCAGACAACTCAGGGCGAGCAACGCCGTGATGAGAGCAGCGGTCGCAAGAAACGGAACGGTTTTGAAAGTAGTCGTCCTCATGAAGCCGGGTCGGGCCTCCAATTCGTCCGGACAGACCAAAAAGCCGCTGCCCCTTATTTTGACTAACGGGGGTTGCTCGTCTATACCACAGAGTCGAGGTTTGTGGGAATAGGAGATTTCCGCTTAATCCGTGTAATTATGGGCTCTTTTTGTAGTAGTATGCGGGGCGATGAGCAGGTGCCTCGTGCGGAAAGCCATTGCTTTGCTGTTGGCTCAGGCATTTTTTCTCCCCATCGCATTCGGTCAACAACAAACACCAGAAGCCACTCGACCACGCCGGACGCAATCGGTTTGGACCCCGCCGTCTGCCACGGCTCCAGTCATTGAAGAAATACCGCCACTCAGGATAGCTACCGGTCCGGAACCAAAGATCCGCGTCGCGCTGAATACCGATGCACGTTCCGCCGTGATTTCAACGACGGGCCATCTGATGAACGCGAGCGGCAGCGGCACGAGTTTAGTGGCTTTGGATACGGCGCGTGTTCGTGTCGATCCAAGACTGCTGTCTCCGCTTCCGGCGGCGACTCAGGATGGTGGATTTCGAGTGCTCGTCGGCGGCGCTGCAACGCGTGAAGAGGCGGAAGAGAACGAGAAGGATATTCAGAAGATCACCGGTGAAGACGCGCACGCCGCTTACGACACTGAAACTAAAACGTGGGGAATGTTTGTCGGCGGCAAGCTTTCGCGTGAAGAGGCCGAGGAGTTTCGCGCGCGTTTGGAGACGGCAGGCATCGACGCGACGATTGAGGGAAAAGAAACTGTCGCGCAAACCCAATCGACTGCAAGCAACAGCCCGGTGCGTCTTACTTCACGACCTGCCTTGCCGTCGCGCGAAGTCGTCGCTTCGTCCGGGACAGGAAAGATGTTCAGCTCGAGTGCGCCAGTCTCTTTTGCGACCGATGACGAGCAGAACGCGCCAGTGCGTTACAACGAGCGACCATACCGCGGACGGATCGAAGTGTTCACAAACCTGCGCGGCACGCTCACTGTCGTAAACGAGTTGGGACTGGAAGACTACGTTCGAGGCGTCGTTGCCAATGAGCTTTCGCCCGGCGGTTATCCGGCGATCGAAGCGCAAAAAGCACAGGCGATCGCAGCACGCACATACGCCCTGAAGAATCGCGGACAATTCATGTCGCAGGGGTTCGACATCCTGCCGACAACGCGCTCGCAAGTTTATCGTGGACTCACTTCTGAAAATCCTCTGTCGACACGCGCTGTCGACGAGACGCGAGGCATAATCGCGACTTACAACGGCGAACCGATCAATGCGCTCTACACGTCGACGTGCGGCGGCCGCACGGAAGACTCGGAAAAGATCTTCAACGAAGCGATTCCCTATTTGCGTGCGCACGAGTGTGCGGGAGAGTCGTTCGATCGATTCGTGATCAAAACATCGCGTGAGCCCGCGGAGTTGCAGGACGATTCGAATGTCGTGCTCGCACGTGATGTCAGTCTGTTGCTGACGCAGAGCTTCGGAACTCTTCGTGAGCGTGTGTCAGATGCATGGTTGTCAGCGGATGCAACAGCGTCGGAAGTGCGAAACTGGATCGCGAATGTGGCGCGAGTTGCTCGACAAATGTCGCCGGCGACGGGTGATGATGTGAATCGCCCGCCTGCTTTCGCGACTGCGCTGGCGCTGGCTGTGTTTGGTGAAAGTCGCGCTGGGACGCTGTTGAATGACGCTGACGCCGATTATCTTCTGGCCGTGAAAGATGTGCAGGAAGTGCCGGCAGCTAATCGTGCCGACCTCGCGATGTTGCTGCGCGACGGGCATCTTTCCGTCTATCCCGATGCGACATTGCGACCACGCGCACCGTTGTCGCGTGCGCGCGTGCTGCACGCGATCTCGCGCATTCTCGAAGCACGAAACCTTCTGCAACTGCAAAAAGCGAACGCGCGTCCGGCGAGTGATGGGCAACTGATACTTCGTTCCAGCAAAGGAAAAGATCAGCCGATCAGAGTCAACGGGGATGCGTTTCTGTTTCGATATCTCGGTGAGCGTCCGTATGCGGTCTCGTCGGTGGCGCTCGTCGGTGGCGAACCGGTGACGTATCACCTCGCGCCGAATGGACAGATCGATTTTCTCGAAGTCCGGCCGGCGACGAACGGTGCGGCTGCGGATCGTTTCTCGCCGTTTGCTAATTGGACCAAAGGGTTGAGCGTCGCGCAGGTGCAGGCGCGTTTGGCGCGTGCGGCGCGCGGCATTGGGTCAATTACAGACTTGCGTGTGGCGTCGCGTGGTGCGTCACATCGAGTGACGGATCTGGAGATTGTCGGGACAAGCGGGACGGCGCATGTACGTGGTGGTCGCATTCGATCAGCGCTGGGACTGCGCGAACAATTGTTCGTGATCGACCGCGAGTTTGATGATGCCGGTCGAGTTTCTGAGTTCGTATTTATTGGGCGCGGTTGGGGCCACGGCGTCGGGATGTGCCAGGTCGGCGCCTACGGACTGGCGCGGCAGGGCTGGTCCGCTGAGCAGATCCTCAAGACTTATTATGCCGGTATTGAACTGACGCGCTTGTATTAGAAAAGATTACAAGATTTACGGAATTTACAAGATGCACCTCACACGAAATCAACTACTCGCCGGTCTCATACTGCTCATTCTGCTCTGGCTGGTTATACTCATTCGCATGTTTGCGATCGTCGGTCCAACGGCCTCAGGCAAAAGCGAACTCGGGATCAATGTCGCCCTCGAAATCAACGGCGAGATAATCAACTGTGATTCGGTCCAGGTTTACAAAGAGATAGAAATCGCTACCGCCAAAGTCCCGCTCGACGAGCGCAAAGGCGTCCCACATCACCTGATCGACTTCGTTTCCCCGAACATCAACTACACCGCCGTCGAATGGGCCCGCGAGGCCACGAAGACAATCGAGGAAATCGAAAGCCGCGGGCGCGTTCCATTGCTCGTCGGTGGTACTGGTTTTTACCTCCGTGCCCTACGAAACCCACTCTTCGTCAGTCCACCAACTAACGAATGTCTGCGTCGCCGTCTCAATCAGATTCGCGAAAGACGTGGGGCCGAACACCTGCACAAGCTCCTCAGCCGTATCGATCCACTCGCCGCCGGTCAGCTTTACCCGCGTGACTGGCCGCGCGTGCAACGCGCGATCGAGGTCTACCTGCAAACGGGCCGCTCGATTGTGGACCAGCAGCCCGAGCGCCCGGAGCCACACGAAAGCTCGCGTCGCCTGCGTATTTTGGCCCTCAATCCGCCCCGCGACGAGCTCTATAAACGAATCAACGAGCGCACCGAAGCACACTTTCAAGCGGGGTTGGTCGATGAAGTTCGCCAGTTGCTGGACCGCGGTTTCTCACCCGATTCAAACGCCCTCGGCGCACACGGTTACCGGCGTGTAGTCGAGTACCTGAACGGCTTGCGAGACCTCGAAAGCGCGGTCGAACAGACCAAACTGGACGTGCGTCACTACGCCAAACGCCAATTGACATGGTTTCGCCATGAAGCCGATGTCGAGTGGTTTGATGGTTTTGGTGAGGAAAACCGCATTTTACGATCGGTGTTGGAATCTATTTTCGCGGGCGCGCGGTCCAAATAATCATCTTTCTCTCACATCTCTCGCTATCTCTTGTCAGGCAAAGATCCGTGTTGTAATCTCATTGCAACCGCGCGGTCTACAATTCCAACCCCCAGGTTTCAGCATGTCAGACGGCAAACAGGCACCACAAAATATCCAGGACGCTTTTCTCAACACGGTCCGCCGTGAAAAGGCTTCTGTGATCATTTACCTGACGAACGGCGCTAAGCTGACGGGCCGTATCCGCAGTTTCGACAAGTTTTCAGTCCTACTCGAATCAGGGTCACAGGAACAACTGATTTTCAAACACGCCATCTCGACAATCTCTCAAACGCGGCGTGCGACGGGCGACCTGCATTCACAAGCGAACGCGGAAACTAACCCGCGCGAAGCCCGTCACGATGCCAACTCGCCTGAGGCGTGACATTCGATTAAACTCTCGCGAGCATTTCACTTGTAGAGGGTAACGTGTGCCTGGAACTTTCATCACTTTTGAGGGGATCGACGGCAGTGGGAAGTCGACTCAGTTGCGTTTACTGGGCAATTTCCTGCGGGCCAATGGCTGTGATGCGCTACTGACGCGCGAGCCCGGCGGCACTACGCTCGGACTGCGGTTGCGGGCTGCATTGCTGGACGCGGCGGAGGAAGTCGATCCATTGACGGAGCTGCTGGTGTTTGCGGCGGATCGCGCTCAGCACGTGCGGCGGCTCGTGCGTCCGGCGCTCGACGCCGGCAGACTCGTGATTTCGGATCGTTACGCCGATGCGACAGTTGCGTATCAGGGCGCGGGAAGAGGTTTCTCGCCTGAGCTGATCTCGCAGATCGTTCAGTTGGCGACAGAAGGTCTGAAACCAGACCTTACTCTGCTTTTCGATCTGACGATTGAAGAATCGACAAACCGCACCGCGCGGCGTCCGACCGGGAAAACTGCGACGGGTATCACGCGCGATCGACTCGATATCGAACACGCCGACTTTCACGCGCGCGTGCGAGACGCCTACTTACAGATCGCGCTTGCCGAACCGAATCGCGTGAAGTTGATCGACACGAGTGGTCCAGTCGAACGGACGCAGGAGCGTTTGAAAGAGATCATCATTCCCTTTCTGCAAAGCCGGGGTCACTTTGCGGTGAACTATGTTTGACGAGCTGACAGGAAATTCACGAGTCAAAGCGATACTGAAACGGATGCTGGTTGCAGATCGGCTTCCCGGCGCGATGCTGTTCACGGGCGAAGAGGGCATCGGCAAGAAGCTTTTTGCACTCGAAATTGCTCGTGCTTTGAACTGCCGCACGCCGAAGGACGGGGAAGCGTGCGGCGTCTGTTCGTCGTGTGTTCGCATCAGGAAACTGAACTACCCGACGCGTGATGATGCAGACGAGTGGACGCAGATCATCTGGACAGACTATCCGGACGTCGGGCTCGTCGTTGCGCCGAGACGCGTATTGCGTGTTGAGCAGATGCGGCAAATCGAAAAGGAAGCAAACTTTCGACCGTTTGAAGGCAAGGCGCGCGTGTTTTTGATCGACGAGGCTGACAAGCTCAACGATGCTTCAGCAAATGCGCTTTTGAAAGTGCTCGAAGAGCCTCCGAAGACGTCGCACCTGATCTTGATCACAGCGCGTCCGGCGATGCTTCTGCCGACAATACTCTCGCGTTGCCAGATGATTCGTTTCTCACCTTTGTCGCCGGATGAGATCGAGACTCACTTAACGAAGAACAAGCTCGTCGACGCCAAAACGGCGCGTTTGCGCGCTCGTGCGGCAGGCGGCAGCATGGGCCGCGCGCTTTCCGGTGATCTCGTGACGTTCACATCGCAGCGGAAAGCGATGCTGAAAGTGCTCAACGCGCTCGTGTTGAGCGACGATCGTGCGCAACTGCTGCGATCAGCGGAGCAACTCAACGAAGCGCAGTACAAAGACGAGTTTGAAGAGCGATTGGACGTGCTCGAGACGTTGATCCGCGATGCGTGGATGCTATCGCTCGGCGTCGACACGTCGCGAATCGTGAATGAAGATTTGTCAGCGGAGTTGAAAGAAGTGGCTCAGAAACTAGATCCGAGCCGTGCAGGTGATTGGATCCTGCAGATTGAAGATCTACGAGAACAACTGATCGTCAACGTCAATCGCAAAATCACGACTGACTCTCTGTTTTTAGTAATGGCCGGAGACGTTGCCGCCGGCAAGCGGCCGAAGGTCCGTTAAAAATCCGTCTTATCCGTGGCTGGTTTTAATCTCGGAAAGCAGCTTCTCGGTCTCCATCACGAACGCCTCGACAATATTCTCCCCGGCGACCTTCCGCATCGGCACGCCATCTTTAAATATCATCCCGACACCACGTCCAAACGTGATCCCGAGCTGTGAGTCGTGCGCTTCACCAGGACCATTCACCGCACAGCCCATGATCGAAAGATGCAGCGGCTCTTCTATATGAGCCAGCCGGCGCTCGATCTCCTCGACAATCCCGACGAAGTTATCAACATCAAGCCGCCCACACGTCGGACAAGCAACCACCGTCACGCCACGCGTCCGTAATCCAAGCGACTTCACAATCTCCCACGCTACCCGAACCTCTTCCTGTGGTTCCGCAGCGAGCGAGACGCGAATCGTGTCGCCAATGCCTTCATGCAATAGAATTCCGAGTCCGATAGACGACTTCACTGTACCGCTGAACGAAGTCCCTGCTTCGGTGACGCCGAGATGAAATGGATAGTCAACCTTCTCGGCCAGTAGTCGATAAGCCGCGACGGTGCGATGCACGTCCGAAGCTTTCAAGGAGATGATGATGTCTGTAAAGTCGAGATCTTCGAGGATCTGAATGTGTCTGAGCGCTGACTCGACCATCGCCTCGGGCGTCGCCGTCCCGTACTTCTTCAGCAGATCCTTTTCGAGCGAACCGCCATTCACACCGATCCGGATCGGCACTTTCTGTGCCTGCGCGGCGCGCACGACTTCACGAACACGCTCGTGTGCACCGATATTGCCGGGATTGAGTCGCAGCTTGTCGATGCCCGCTTCGAGGGCCATCAACGCGAGTTTGTAGTGGAAATGAATGTCGGCGACGATCGGAACGTCGGGCACACGTTTCCGGATTTCCTTCAACGCTATAGCAGCGTCGTTGTCCGGAACGGCGAGTCTGACAATTTCACAACCCGCGCGCACCATCTCTTCGATCTGCGCGACAGTAGCGCCCACGTCCGAAGTGTCAGTCTTTGTCATCGACTGAATCACTACGGGAGCGCCACCACCGATTTGAATATGCTTGACTTGAACTGGTCGCGTTTTGCGCATGAGCTATTTAGCCGGGGCAGAAGCAGCCGGCGGCGGCTTCTCCTCTTGCCGATTGCCTCCAAACGTCTTCAGCAGGTCGTTGCTGATCACGAAAACCATCAGCAGCAGCACCATCACGAATCCTACTTGCTGAATACGATCGCGCACCGCGGAAGAGATCGATAAACCGATGAGAGCGAGCAACCCCTCGATCAGCATCAGGAAGATTGCGCCACCGTCGAGCACCGGAATTGGCAGCAGGTTGAAAATACCGAGGTTCAGACTGAGAAAACCGAGCATGCCGAAAACGCCGTCCCAGCCCATCTTCTCAATCGATTTTTGCGTCGCCTGATAGATGCCGATCGGGCCTGACAACGTGTTACGTACCGAGCGTTGACCGGTGAAAACTTGTCCAAGCGCCTTGCCTGTCAAACGCAGGATTTGAATGTTCTGGTCGTAGGCGTACTTCGTCGCCGAGCCGATGTTGGCGGCATGGAGTGGATATCTCTCCATGACTACGAATCCGAGTCTGCCGTCGATGCGCTTGTCATCAGTGGTCAGTTGCACGGTCTGGCCATCGCGCTGAACCGTCATCGCAATCCGCTCGGTAGGGTGATTTCTCACGTACTCCGTCACCTGCGCGGAGCTTCTTACGTCCTGGCCATCGATGGCAATAAAGCGATCGTTTTCTTTCAGGCCGACAGCTTCGGCAGGTGAGCCTTGATTCACCTGTACGACGACAACCGGCAGGCCACCGTAATCAGGAATGAAATCCAGAGTACCTGCGGCTTCGCCGTTTTCCATGTGCGTAGTCGGCGTGACTGTCAGTGAGACTTCCTGGCCATTTCGATTCACGACGACCGGCAACGGGCGACCCGGCGAAAGCAGTGCGTCGCCATTGATAACGTCCCAGCTCGGGTTCTCTGTCCCATTGAACGAGATAATGCGATCTCCGGGCTGGAGACCAGCTTGAGCTGCGGCGCCATCTTTTTGAACGTAATAAACAACCGGCGATGGTGTTGCCGGAACGCCGTACATGAACGCGCCGACGAATGGAATCGCCATTGCGGTGAGGATGTTCATGATCGGACCTGCAAGTGCAACCATGATCCGCTGCCAACGGGGACGCAGGTTGTACATCTCCTTCGGAGGAATATCCTGCGCACTTGCACCTTCGAGAGGCGCATTTGATTCATCACCGCCGAGCTTCACATAACCGCCGAGAGGAATGGCTGAGACACGGTAATCCGTATGTCCCCACTTCTTGCCGAACAATCGCGGGCCAAACCCGACGGAAAACGTTTCCACACGGATTTTAAAGAGTTTGGCAACGATGAAATGGCCGAATTCGTGAAGAACAACAGCGGAGCCGAGGATGAAGATAAATCCCAGCGCGTAAATTAGATAAGTCATTCAGGGCCTTCTCGTTAAAGTCTTTCGTCAAATAACCACAGTTAGACTCGACCATTTCGAGCCGGGTTGCACAAATCGAGTTTACCACGGATATCACGGATGAACCCGCGTAAATCCGTGGCTAAATTCTTCTATCGTAGCGAGGGCAGCGTGGCGTGCGTGGTGATCCGCATCGAGTATAGTTTCGATGTCTTTGGCGGGCTGATTCACGTGATCGTTCATCACGCTTTCGATAACCTGTGGAATTTCGGTCAAACCAATTCGCTCATTCAGGAACGCACTGACTGCCTCTTCGTTTGCGGCGTTCATGGCTGCGGGCAGCGTCCCGCCTTCTGCTAGCGCGCGGTAGGCGAGTTTTATGCAAGGAAAACGCTCTAGATCAGGCGCTTCGAAGTGAAGGCCGGAGACTGCGGTTAAATCGAGAGGCGGTAGTTGACATGAATGACGCTCTGGATAAGTGAGCGCGTACTGAATCGCGTGACGCATGTCCGTGACGCCCATTTGCGCGATCACAGAGCCGTCGACCATCTCGATCATCGAGTGGACCACTGATTCGGGATGCACGACTATGTCGATCTGGGCGGGTCCGAAGTCGAATAGCCAACGCGCTTCGATCACTTCGAGGCCTTTGTTCATGAGGGTGGCTGAGTCGATCGTGATCTTCGCGCCCATGTTCCAGGTCGGATGCTGCATCGCTTCGGCTACGGTCGCGTGTTCCATCTCGGCCTTGTTCTTCGTGCGGAATGGTCCACCGGAGGCAGTCAGGATAATTCGTCGCACTTCTTCGCGTCGCTCGCCTCGCAAGCACTGGTGCAAAGCGTTGTGCTCGGAGTCGACCGGTAATAATTCCGCTCCTGACTTCCGCGCAGCTTCGGTCATTAGCTCACCCGCCATCACGAGGGTTTCTTTGTTAGCGAGTGCGACGCGTTTACCCACCTCGAGTGCTTTTAGTGTCGGCACAAAACCGACCGCTCCGACTGTGGCTGAGATAACGCAGTCAGCCTGCGGGTGTGTGGCGACTTCGATCAGTCCCGCTTCACCGATGACGATGCGTGGCAGGTCGACATCGCGTGCGAAGAGCATCGCGCGGAGATCGTGTGCGGCAGTCTCGTTATCGACGGAAACTACTTCGGGCAAGTGTGTCGCGATCTGATCCGCGAGACGCTCGACGTTTGTGCCTGCCGCAAGCGCGACGACGCGCATGTGTCTCGTCGTCAGCGACTCGATAACGCGCAGACTATTGCAACCGATGGATCCGGTTGAACCAAGGATCGCAACTCCGGTGGTGTTCATTAATGACTCACTCATGCAACCAAGCGGGGGATTATTAGTTTTGTATCGTAGGGGTCGAGTAGATTGACAGTCAGGCCTGACGAATTAACGTAGTTCGCTCCGATAACGCTCCACTCTCTATTACGTTCAAGCAACTCAACAGTCGCGTTAACAGTCTGTCGTTCACCGATAACTTTCAGATGCAGTGTTACCGCGCCCTTAGTACCACTCTGAACGTTGAGACCGCCGGTTACGATGTTACCGAAGTCTTTTACCGGGCCGATGTCCGCCTGTAGCTTCTCGTTATTGCGTAGAAAATCGCGCGCGCGCGACGCCGATTCGCTTTTGTTTATCGAATACAGAGCGAATCCCGCAAACGCTCCTACAAAACAGACGACCAGAAATCCAAGCGCGACGCCAACGCCACCAATCATCAAAAGGATTTTTTTCGTGGTCATCAGCTTCTTCTAAGCGTCAGCTTTGGAAGTAGAAGCGTGCAAAATAGTAGATGAGTGGTGCATTGAAGAGCAAGCTATCGAGACGATCGAGTATGCCGCCGTGACCGGGAAGTATGTTTGCGGCGTCTTTTGCGCCTGCGCCGCGTTTGAGTGCGCTTTCCGCGAGATCGCCGAGGATTCCCAGTAAAGCCATGATCGCGGCGAGTGGAAGCATGTATTTGAGTGGGAGCTCACGAAAGAACCAGAAGTGTGCGAGTGTCGCCATCGCAAGGGCGGCGACGATGCCACCGACTGCGCCTTCCCACGTCTTTCCGGGACTGATTGATGGTGCGAGTTTGCGTTTGCCGATAGCGCGGCCCGTGTAATAAGCACCCGCGTCTGAACCCATCAGGACGAGAAAGAAAAACGACAACAAGTGCGCTGAGAGCGGTTGCGGAAATCCGGTGCGCAGTGCGACGAGATGACTGCCGAGCAGCGGGATATACAACACGCCGAGCAGCGTTGATCCAACCGACGCGATCATTTTTTCAAACGGCGCGCCACGCAGTGTCACGGCGATCAACGTCCCGATCGTCACGGCCAGGATCACAAAGAGCACAAGAAGCACGTTCGCCGGATCATTCTGTAATGGGATCGTGATCAGCGCCGCTCCGGCCAGATAACCCGCGCCGACCTCAGGCTGTAGCTTGAGTTTCTTCGCGAGCAGGTAAAACTCCCAGAGTGCCAGCACCATCGCGGCCGCCGCCAGCAACACAAACACCCACCACAAAGAAGCAATAAGAATTGAAGCGATCAGGAAAGGTAAAACAACGACCGCGGTTAGGATTCGTTTCATTCAGTTATGTTTTGCTTACCACGAGCTTCAAGCCGCCGAAGCGGCGGTCGCGGCGCTGGTAGTCGACGATGGCTTCGAGCAGGTGGACGCGGCGGAAGTCGGGCCAGAGGGTTTCGGTGACGTAGATCTCGCTGTAGGCGCTTTGCCAAAGCAGGAAATTTGAGATTCGCAGTTCGCCGCTCGTACGCACGAGTAGATCGAGCTCGGGAAGACTGCGGGTGTAGAGCTCGTTAGCGATGCGCTCTTCGGTTAACTGATCGGGACGACTGCCTTCGTCCAACAATCGTCTGACTGCCGCGCGCGTGGCGTCGACGATCTCTGCTCGTCCACCATAATTCAAAGCCACAGACAAGATCATGCCTTTGTTTCTGGCAGTCTGTTCGGTGGCGCGTTGAATTTCTTTGCGGACGTTTTCAGCGAGCGCGCCGATGCGTCCGATGGTCTGGAACTTGATGTTCTGCCGATCGATCTCTTCAAGTTCGAGTCGGATGTAGCGACGCAGCATGCGCATCAACGCGTCAACTTCATAACGCGGTCGCTTCCAGTTTTCTGTCGAGAACGCGTACAAGGTCAACGCGCCAAGACCCAGCCGCGCGCCGGTGTCTACCGCGGCGCGCACGGCCTCGACACCCGCTTTGTGACCGGCGATGCGTGGTTGGCTGCGCTGTGCGGCCCAACGACCGTTGCCATCCATGATGATCGCGACGTGACGCGGCAGACGATCCCAGGCCACCGCAGCGAGCAGCGACTCTTCTCGTGTTCCTTTTTGAATTATTCCGGCGAAGTCAGAAAGCATGAAATTGAAAGAAGTGTCTCACGCAGCGGCGCAACGGCGCAAAGAAAACCCGCTGCGCCGTTGCGCTGCGTGAGAATTACTCATACCGCACCGAGACCAACGTAAGCCCATTTGCCGGCGCCGTCACAGCCGCGGTTGGACGAACGCCCGTCTTAAGCGCCTCGGCAACCGCGTCGCGATCCAGCTCGCCGCGCCCGACTGCCATCAGCGTCCCCGACATCGCTCGCACCATGTAGCGCAAAAACCCGTTCGCGCTCACGCGAATCTCGATCAACGAGTCAGGGCGCTCAGCGATCTCAACGCCTGTCACAGTCCGAACACGATCTTCAACATCTGACTGCGCCGCCGAGAACGCGGTCCAATCATGCTCGCCACAGAACAACCCGCCGACGTCTTTCATTCGCTCGCGATCGAGTTGGCGTGCATCGTGATGCGCGTAGCGCCACCAGAACGGCGAGATCACTGGACCATTCACGATCCGGTAAACGTACGTCTTCTCGAGTGCTGAATAGCGCGCGTGAAAATCGCCGGCGACAGCTTCACACGACATTACACGGACATCTTTGCCGATGTTGCCATTGATCGCGGCACGTAGCTTCGCCGCCGTGATTTCGCGCGTAATTTCAACACTTGCGACTTGCCCTTCTGCGTGAACACCCGCATCCGTCCGGCCTGATCCATGAACGTTGACACTGCGGCCCTCAATCAAAGACAGCGCTTGCGTTAACTCACCCTGAACAGTCCTGCGACCTTCTTGAATTTGCCAACCGTGGAAGTCGGTCCCATCGTACTGAAGAAGCAATTTGTAATTCACGGCGCCGCTTTCCGGCTGCCGGGCTTCACGACTGGCTCACCGAGTTTGCACGCGTCACACACGGAAGACTCAACCGACAACACTCGCAACGACGCAAGCGACGACAACGGAACACCAACGTCCGCACTGCCACCGGAACGATCGATGATCGAAGCCGCACCAACAACTTCAGCGCCTGCTTTGCGAACGGCGTCAATCGTCTCGCGAGTCGATCCGCCCGTCGTGATCACGTCTTCGACAATCAAAGTCTTCTCGCCGGGCGCGATCGTGAAACCGCGACGCAGCGTCATCTGGCCCGCGTCGCGCTCGGTCCAAACAAACCTTGCTCCCAACGCGCGCGCCACTTCGTGTCCAATCACGATCCCGCCGATCGCGGGCGACGCTACCAGTTGAATTCCCTGCCCCTGAAACTTCTCGGCAAGCGCGCGTCCGAACGCCTCAGCGCGCTCGGGAAACTGAAGCACGAGTGCACACTGCAAATAGACCGTGCTATGCAAGCCGCTGGAAAGTTGAAAGTGGCCCTCCAGCAACGCGCCGGTCGCTTTGAATTGATCGATAACTTGTTCAGCGTTCAAGTTCTTACCTCGCGGAGTATGTGCGTGCTACAATCCTGAGCGAATGCCGCCTTATCCGAATTTAGTTTCTGATTCTACACTCGTCCAGGACACAATCGACCTCTTA
>Ga0134121_10001005_pt1 | contig 28053 bp, 24 predicted proteins | sample KB301_FD_96463 | JGI IMG/M metagenome (GOLD analysis project Ga0134121, IMG submission 96463) | Terrestrial soil microbial communities without Nitrogen fertilizer from Kellogg Biological Station, Michigan, USA - KB3-0-1 | ecosystem: Environmental > Terrestrial > Soil > Unclassified ... | reverse complement strand
CTCGGCGAACGAGACCACCTTCTGGAGCTGCGGCTTCTCCTCCTGGTAGTAGTAGAGGTTGAAGTGCGGCGAGTGGTAGATCTCCCACTTGAAGTCGCGGTACTGGATCTTGTTCTTGCTGAAGCCCGCGCCCGCGATCAGGGCGCCGCCCCCGTAGTCCTGGGAGTAGACGGGCGCGATGGCGAGCAGCAGGCCGGCGGCAACCAGCCCCGAGATGAACAGACGATGAGTAGAGCGCGTCAACGAGATCTCCTTTGCTCCCCTATTGGGTGAACAGGATACGGCTGGCTTCGACCTCTTTTTGGGTGAACACGTTGACGATACGATCCTCCAGCGACCGCAGGTTCTCGAACATGCCGGCCAGCGGATCCGTGTTCTCGCCCTCGAAGCTCTGGAAGTCCTTGAAGTTGTCCGTATACAGCAGGGTGCCGGTCTTGCCGTCGTAGACCTGCATCAGGATGTCGTACTGGAACCCGGTCTGCTCGACCAGGACCTGCCGCAGATAGGTACGGCCGTTGAAGGGGGAGACGTACTCCTCCGTGCGGTAGCCGGTGCGGTCCTGAATGTCGAAGTCGAGGGCGCCGGCGAGGATCAGGTCGACCTGCGCCCGCTCGCCCAGGGCGCGCCAGAAGTCGGTTTGCTTGGCGAGCTGCGCCAGATCGTAGGTCGGGAAGTCCACCGGCCCGGGCTCGACGATCTTGAGCTGCGTCTCGCGGCGCAGGACCTTGATCAGGTAGCGGTCGAACTCCTTCTGCACGTCGATGTCCCGCCCCTTGATCTTCTGCGCGCCCTCCTGCTTGACCACCACGAAGGGCGTCACGGCGAGGGACTTGCGCCCCTGGAGATCGAGCCGCGCGCGCTGGGGCAGCTTCAGCTTGACGTCGACCGATCCGGCCAAAGCCGGCAGGGCGGCGAGCGAGAGGAGGGCCGCGAGCACGAGCGAGCGATGATTCATGTCTTCCATTCCTCCTTGAGCTGGTGAAGCTTATCCCCGCGCGCCTGATCCCGAGAAAAGCCGCCCTAGCAGGGAGGCGGGACGTCCGCCGCTGGGGGCGGTGTGTCCTCAGGCGCGGACGGCTTCGGTCCCGAAACCGGCGGTGGCGGAATAACCGGCTCCGGGACGGCGGCCGGTTTGCCGGCGGGCGGAGCCTGCGGCGGAGTCGCGCTCGGCGCCGGCATCGTCAGGCTCCCCTTCTTGACGTCCTTCTTACCCTTGAATCCCTGGTAGAACTCGACGAAGCGCGTGTAGTTGGTGCGGATCCCCTTGTCGTTCGGCGCCAGGCGCAGGGCCTTCTGGTAGTACTCCAGGGCCTTTTCGAACTGGCCGGCGGCCTCGGCCGCGACACCCAGGTTGCTCTGGATGCGGGGGTTCTCCGGCTCGAGCTTCTCGGCCTGCTGGAAGCGGAAGAGAGCCTCCTTCCACAGCCCGCGCTTGGCCATGTCGACGCCGAAGGCGAGTTGGGAAGAGGCCTGGTCCTTGGCATGGCTGACGCCGGGAGCCAGGAGCAAGAGCACGGCGACGAGGCAGACGCGGCAGATACTGGCGGAGCGCAAACGCATGGAGAGAGACCTCAGCATAGGCTCCGGTGCCTTGCGGCCCGGGTGGGTGAGTGGGGAGAGCTTCGTCATCGCCCGTAATGTCCGAGGTGGCTAGTATACACAAGGCATGCCCGGCGTCTTCAGGGCATGCCGCGTCAAGTTTCCCGTCCGTTCCCGCCCGCCTTCCGCCCGCTCGGCTCCTCTTTTCCGCCGCGATTCGGCGCCGGCTTCCGGCCTTCCAACCTCGATTTCTCCGAGGAGATGAGCGATGACGGACGTTTTTTCCGTTCTTTATAGGGGTGAAAACGAAAAGGAGGAACCCTGAGACCCATGACCACCCCATCCCGACGTGAGCTGCTGATCGCCCTCAATGCCGCCAACGAGATCTCTCGCCCGGCCGCGTACCGTTTGTCCCAGGAGCTGGACCGCTGGTTCAACGCCGATCCCGGCGGAGCCGGCGAGTCCGGAGGTACATCCGAGCGCCTGGCTTTCGAGCTGGGCGTGCCCAAGGCTCAGATCGCCAAGGCCCTGGCTCTGCGCGAGCGGGCCGCTGAGCTCGCCGCCCGCGAGACCGCGGAGGTCGAGACGCTTGGCGCTCGCATTCTGACCCTGGAGGACCCTGGCTACCCGTCCGGCCTTCTCCAGCTCTCGCCCCCGCCGCCGGTGCTCACCGTGCGGGGAACGATACCCGAAGGCCCCGCCGTGGCCATTGTCGGCTCCCGCAAGGCGGACGCCTACGGGCGAGAGGCGGCCGAGCTCTTCGCCCGCTCCCTGGCCGCGGCCGGAATCGCCGTCGTCTCCGGCTTCGCCCGCGGCATCGACGCGGCGGCTCATCGCGGCGCCATGGCGGCTCCCGGGGGCCGGACGGTCGCCGTCCTCGGCTGCGGCCTGGCGGTGGACTACCCCAAGGGCCACGCCAGGCTGGCCGGCGAGATCGCCGAGCGCGGGGCCGTGGTCTCGGAGTTCCCTTGCAATCTCATTCCCCGCGCCTGGCACTTTCCCCTGCGCAACCGGTCGATCGCGGCCCTGGCCGCCGCCACCCTGGTGGTCCAGGCCACCCATCGCTCGGGCTCGCTGATCACCGCCCGCCACGCCCTCGACCTGGGGAGGGACGTCTGGGCCGTGCCCGGCCGGATCTTCGACGAGAGCTCGCTGGGCGCCAACGCCCTCATTCGCGACGGCGCGAGCCTGGCCCAGCATCCCGCCGACCTGCTGGAGCTGCTACTGCCCCGGCTGCCTCGCCGTTCCCGGACGGAAGCGCAACTCGGGTTGCCCGCGATGTCGGTGATGGCCGCGATGACCGAGCCCGAGCCGGAGGCGCCCCCCGGCTTCCCCGGCCAGGTGCTCACCGAAATCCCCAAGGGAGCCACCCGCGGCGCCGAAGAGATCGCCATCCGCCTCGACGTCCCCATCGACCGCGTCCTCGCCGCGCTCCTGGAGCTGGAGCTGATGGGGTTGGCCAAGCGGCTGCCGGGATCGATGTTCGGACGGTGAGGAGAATCGGAATGGCGCCTCACGACCCGTTGTTCAAGAGACTGCTCCAGCGATTCTTCGTCGATTTCCTGCGGCTCGTCGCACCGGACGTGGCCGCGCGGCTCGACCTCTCCGCGTCCGTATTTCTCGACAAAGAGCTCCTGCTTCCCGGAGACCCGGGAAGCCGAGTCGTAGATCTTCTGGTGCGCATCCCCTTGCTGGCGGACAAAGAAAGGACCCTTCTTGTGCACGTCGAAATCGAGGCTCGAGCCCGGAGAGGAATGGGAGAGCGGCTGCGCGAATATCACCGCTGGATCCAGAGCCGCCATTCCGGGCAGATCCTGTCGATCGTGATCTACCTCCGGGGAGGAAGGGGCGGAGTGCGGGAGGAGGTCGCAAGGGAAGACCTGGCGGGGCCGGGCCTGCCGGGTTTCCGCTACCTCTCCTTTGGCTTGGAGAGATGTCTCGCGGCCGACTATCTCGCCAGGTCTGAGCCCCTCGCTTGGGCGCTGGCGGCTCTCATGAACCCTGCGCCCCACGGTAGAGCCCGGCTGAAGTTTGACTGCCTGCTCAGGGTCAACGGGGCGTCTCTCGACGACGAGGGGCGCGGACAACTGGCCAACTGCATCGAAAGTTACGTACAATTATCTCCCGAGGAGGACGAGGAGCTCGCCTCGCTCGGTAGTCTCAAGGATCGGAGGACCCAGATCGTGTCGACCTCTTTGTTCACCTGGACGGACCGAGTCGAAATCGAGGGAGAGAAGAAGGGCATGCGCCGGGTTCTCCTCGCTCTCCTACAAGCGCGGTTCGGATCCGTTCCTGACGAAGTACGCCAACGTGTCGAGAAGATCCGCTCCGAGGATCGGCTGACTCGCTTGGCAGAAAGAGTGCTGACCGCCCGTACGCTCAAGGAGATGAGGCTCGGATAAGGCCCGGGCTTTCTCCCAATCCTCCCCGTCGCCGCGGCTCCGAAGCAGTCCACCGCCGGATGGAACAAGTCCGCTTTGCTCCAGGAGCGAGCCTTGCGGCGAACCGTCCGCGATGGTACTGTCGCCGCCCTGCTCCGGGCCGCGCTCTAGTCCTGTCCAGAAATAATGTCGCCAGCTCCCGGCGTTTGAGAGTCCCGCTATGGCAAAGAATCTGCTGATCGTCGAAAGCCCCGCCAAGACCAAGACCTTGAAAAAGTTCCTCGGCCGCAACTACGCAGTCGAGGCCTCGGTCGGGCACATCCGCGACCTCATCAAGAAAGACATGGGCCTCGGTCCCGACTACGAGCCCCGGTACGAGGTCCTCGCGGCCAAGAAGGATGTCGTCAAGAGACTGCGGCAGGCGGCCAAGGAGGCGGAGACGGTCTATCTCGCCCCCGACCCTGACCGCGAGGGAGAGGCCATCGCCTGGCACATCGCCGAGGTGCTGGCCAAGGATCCCAAGAACGTGCACCGGGTGACCTTCAACGAGATTACCAAGGGCGCCGTGCTCAAGGCCCTGGAGCATCCGGGCATCATCGACCTCCAGAAGGTGGACGCCCAGCAGGCCCGGCGCGTCCTCGACCGCATGATGGGCTTCCGCCTCTCTCCCCTCCTCTGGGAGAAGGTCAAGCAGGGGCTCTCCGCCGGCCGCGTCCAGTCCGTCGCCCTGAAGATGGTCTGCGCCCGGCAGGACGAGATCGACGCCTTCATCTCCGAGGAGTACTGGAACCTCGGAGCAGACCTCAAGGCCAGCCTGCCACCGCCGGTCTCCGCCCGCCTCAGCCGCATCGAGGGCAAGAAGGCCGAGGTGCACAACGGCGAGGAGGCGGCGAAGATCGTCCGCGGCCTGGAGACGGGCTCGTTCATCGTCTCCAAGGTCGAGCGCAAGGAGTCGCGGCAGAAGCCGGCGCCGCCGTTCATCACCAGCCGCCTGCAGCAGGAGGCGGCGCGGCGGTTCGGCTTCTCGGTCAAGCGCACCATGGGTATCGCCCAGGGGCTCTATGAAGGCAAGGAAGTGGGCGACCGCGGCTCCGTGGGTCTCATCACCTACATGCGTACCGATTCGACCCGCGTCGCCGACGAGGCGCTCGTCGCCGGGCGCGAGCTGATCGCCGCCACCTACGGCCCCGACTCCCTGCCCGAGAAGCCCAACGTCTATCCGTCCAAGGCGGGGGCGCAGGACGCCCACGAGGCCATCCGCCCCACCAGCTTCGACCTGCCGCCGGATGCCGTGCGGGAGTTTCTCAAGGACGACGACTGGAAGCTCTACAAGCTGATCTGGGACCGCTTCGTCGCCTCCCAGATGCTGCCGGCCGTCTACGACGTCACCCAGGTGGACATCGAGAACGGCCCCTACGTGCTGCGGGCTTCCGGCAAGGTCCTGAGGCGCCCCGGCTTCCTCGCCGTCTACCGCGAGACGCCGGACGAGGACGCCGCTCCCAACGCCGAGGACACGGAAGGTCTGCTGCCCGCCATGGCCGAGGGGGAGAAGCTGGCGCTGATCAAAGTCCTCTCCGAGCAGAAGTTCACCCAACCGCCGGCGCAGTTCAGCGAGGCGACGCTGGTCAAGGCGCTGGAGGAGAACGGCATCGGCCGTCCCTCGACCTACGCCACCATTCTCTCCGTGCTGACCGACCGCGACTACGTTGAGCGCCTCGAGGGCCGCTTCCGCCCGACCCAGCTCGGCCGGCTGGTCAACGGCATGCTCCAGACGGGCTTCCACGACATCCTCAACGAGGGTTACACGGCGGCCCTGGAAGAGCAGCTCGACCGCATCGAGGACGGCAAGCTCGAGTGGAAGCGGGCGGTGGCCGACTTCGACGTGAAGTTCACCAAGGACCTGGAGACGGCCGGCGAGCAGATGCCCAACGTCAAGCGCGAAGGCATCCCGCTCGACGAGAGCTGCCCCGACTGCGGCTCGGGCCTGTTGATGCGCTTCGGCCGCTTCGGCCCATTCGTCGCCTGCAGCAACTATCCGGAGTGCAAGTACACCCGCAACCTCGAGGAGACCGCGGCCCAGGACTCGCCCGCCGGGGCCGCCGCCGAGGAGGAGGTCCCGCCCTGCGAGATCTGCGGCAAGCCGATGGCCCTGAAGCGCAGCCGCTTCGGCACCTTCTATGGCTGCACCGGCTATCCGGAGTGCAAGGGCATTCGCAAGACCGGCCCCAAGCCCGTGCCGCCCAAGCCCACGGGCGTTCCCTGCCCGGAGTGCGGCAAGGGCGAGATCGTCGAAAAGCGCTCGCACCGCGGCAAGGTCTTCTGGTCCTGCAACCGCTACCCGGACTGCAAGTTCTCCCTGTGGAAGAAGCCCGTGCTCAAGGAGTGCCCGGACTGCGGCGCCGGCTTCCTGCTGGAGAAGGTGACCAAGAAGAACGGCGCCCAGCTCGTCTGCAACACCGAGGGCTGCGCCCACGTCGAGGACATGGAAGAGGTCGAAGCTCTGGTCTGAAACTCCTCCCCGACCCTCGGAACCGCAGCCACACCGCGGCCCCTCTCTCACCGCCCCCTCATCACCCCAACCCTCTTCTCCCATCGCCCTCCCCCGACCGGGAGAAGAGGGAGAAGGCCAAGGGCTCGTCACAAAGCGACGACGGAGCCTCCTGGCACGTAAATGGAGTGTAACCGGGACGAATTCTACGAATGCGTATTCTCGATCCCCACTTTGCGGGTCCTCTGCTTGCGGCCATGCTGGCGACCCAAGGCCTCTGCTGGCTGCTCGCCCGAGGCTTGGGGCTGCGACTCGGGCGGGTTGCGATCCTCGGCGGCTGGATCGCGCCGCTGCTGGTGCTGGCACCCTGGATCGCCGGGACGGCTCTGCTGGCGCCCTGCAATCTATTGCAGGACGTGGCGCCGAACGCGCCCGTGATCCCCAGCGCGGAACGCGAGCACGACCTGCTGAACGACGTCATCTACCAGCTCCTGCCCTGGGAGTTGGAGGTGCGCCGCGCGTTCGCTCAAGGACGCCTCCCCCTGTGGTCGGACAGCCTCGGCGGCGGCAGCTCGCCCTGGTCGAACCCCCAGGCCGGCGCACTCTCCCCATTACAGATGGCCGCGCGCGGCCTGCCCCTCCAGCATCACCTCCTGGGCGCCCTGATCCTCAAGCTGCTGGTGGGCTTTCAGGGCACGTGGCTGCTCGCCCGCTCTACCGGCCGCAGCCGCGCCTCGTCGCTGCTGGCGGCGGCGGGCTTCGCCCTGGGAGGCGGCCTCTTTTCCTGGGCACTGTTCCCGGTGACGGCGACGGCGGCCTGGGTGCCATGGCTCGCGGCGGGAACGGTGCGCCTCTTCCGCCTTCCAGGCCGGCGGGCGTTCGCCACGACGGCGGCGATCACCGCCTTGATCCTGCTCTCCGGCCATCCGGAAACCGCTGCCTTCGGCGGCGCTTTCGCCGGTGTCGTGGCCTTCAGCCTGCGCCGGCGAGCGGCCGGCCTGGGGCGCGGCTTCGCCGCGGCAGCCCTGGCGGCGACCCTCGGGTTCGGCCTCGCGGCGCCCCAGTTCCTGCCGTTCCTCGCCAGCGTTCCGGACTCGCAACGCGCCCAGGACACCCGGGACCCGGGGCGGCCGGGCGGCACGATGTGGCTGCTGGCTCCGATGACCTGGTTCCAACCCGGCTACGGCGGCTTCGCGCTGGCGCCAGCCGGCCCGCACGCTTTCGGTACCCCCTACCAGGGGAAGTTCCAGGGTCCCTTCAACTGGGCGGAGTGCGAGAGCGGCTATACCGGGCTCGTGGCGTTCGCCGGCGCCTGGCTGGCGCTGCTCGCCGCCCGCGACCGCCGCGCCTGGCCCTTCATCGGGTTCGCCGGTACCGGACTGCTGCTGGCCGGTCACTTCCTGCCGCTCGCCCGGTTGCTCTATCTGGTGCCGCTCCTGCGCATGCCGGCCTACGCCCGCCTGCTGCCTGTCGTCTCGCTGGCGCTGTGCGTGGCCGGGGCCTTCGGCACCGACCTTCTGCTGCGCCGGAGGCGCTCGGGCTGGCGCGGCGCAGTCGCGATCTGGGCATCTCTCGCCCTCGCGGCGCTGATCAGCCTCGCCGTGGCCTCAGACTCGTGGACGGTCGTCCTCTGGGCGCTGCTGGCAGGGGCCGTGGCCTTGGCCGGCTGGTGGCCACGCTGGGGAGCGGTAGCGCTCGCGGCCGTCCTCCTGCTCGATCTCATCCCGTGGTCCCGCAGCCTCCTGCCGGTGGGGCACCCGGCTCTCTTCTATCCCCGTTCGGCGCTCATGGACCGCCTCGTCCTCGAGGCGGGAGACCCGGCGGCAGGCAGGGCCACCGGCGGCGACTACCTCGTCTATCCCGGCTTCCTCAGCGTCTATGGAGTGGCCGATTTCCGGGCGCACGACCCGATGGCGTCCGCCGCCTACCTGCACGTGCTGGGTCTGGCGTTCGGGTTCCACTCGTCGATGGAGCAGTACTTTGCGCCGAACCGCAATCTCGACCACCCGCTCCTCGACTTCCTGGGAGTGCGGGCGGTGGTGGGAAGCCCTTCCGTGCCGGGCTACAGCACTCTGCCGCGCATCGACGGCGGCGTCTTCGCGCCCTTCACCTTGATGCGCAACCCGGATGCTCTCCCTCGCTGGTTCTTTCCGAGCGAGGCCGTCGCCATCGAACGGGGAGGGCTGGACCGCTGGATCGCCGGGATGACCACGGCCCGGCGGGTCGCCGTCTTCCGGGACGAGCTGGGACCCTGGCATCCGGCGCCTGGAGGCTCGGCGTCCCCCGATCCGCGAGTCGTGTCCGCCACTCCTGGCCGGGTGGTCCTGGAAGTGCCCCCGGGAGGCGAGACGCTCCTCGCCTCTTCCGTCCCCTTCTCGCGCGGCTGGTCGGCCCGGGCCGGCGGCCGAAAGTTGCGGACGCTCCACGTCGACGGCGCGTTTCTCGGGGTGCGCCTCCCGGCCGGAGCCTCCCGCGTCGAGCTGCGCTTCCTGCCGCCCGGTTTCGTCACCGGTTGCGGGGTGTTTGGCCTCTCGCTGGGTGCCTTCCTCTTCCTTCTGCTGCCTCTCCGAGACTCCCCATCGTGGCTCCGGCCGGCCCGGGCGTCCAGACAGGGAAGGGATAAAGAGCTAAAATGAAATATATCTATGCGTGCCGTGGCCGATCCGACGGTGTTGGGCGAGTTGGAGCTGTTTCAAGGCTTGGCTCCGGAAGAGCTTGCGGAGCTCAATGGCCTGCTACGGATCTCCACCATCCAGGCGGGCACTCACTTCATCACCGCCGAGCAGCCGGGCGAGGTCATCTACGTGCTGCTGGAGGGCACGGTGAAGATCTACGTCACCCGCGCCGACGGCCGGGAGGTCATCCTGGCCTTCCTCGGCCGCGGTGACACGGTGGGCGAGATGAGCCTGCTGGACAGCGCCGGCCGCTCCGCCAACGTCGTGACCACGGAGCGGGCGCGTCTGCTGTGGATGGACCGGGCGACTTTCCAGACCTGTGTGCGCAACCTGACCCCCCTGGCCGGCAACCTGGTGCGCCTCCTCTCTCACCGGCTGCGCTTCGCCAACGAGCAGATCCAGGCGCTCTGCACGCTGGACGTCCAGGGGCGGGTGGCCCGCCAGATCCTCGCCATGGCCGACCGCTACGGCAGTCTGGAGGCCGGGGGCGAAGTACGGATTCCCCTCCGGCTGACGCAGAGCGATCTCGCGGAGATCGTCGGCGCCTCGCGGGAGCGGGTCAATCAGGTCATCGTGGACCTCAAGCAGCGGGGCGTGATCTCGGTCGACCCCGTGCATCGAATCCACGTCCACAACCGGCGGGAGCTGGCGCGGTACTGCCGATAAGCGGGCGGATAAGCGGCCGAAGCGGCTCGAATGACGCGAATGAGGCCAGACGATTGACGTGGCCCCTCTGTTCCTCCTACTGTAATGCCAACAGATTCGCCAACAACGCACCCATAAGAGGGGGAGGAAGGCATGTCGTACATCATCACGGAGAAGTGCTTGGGAGAGCGCTACGCGACCTGCGTCTCGGTCTGCCCGGTGGACTGCATCAAGCCGGGCGATTATCGGGGCGAAGAGTTCATGATCATCGACCCCGAAGCCTGCATCGATTGCGGCCTGTGCCTGCCGGAGTGCCCCATCGGGGCCATTCTCGAGACCGAGGACGAGGATCCGGAATGGGCGGCCATCAACCGGGAGCTGGCGCCGGAGTTCAACCAGAACCCCGCGGTGGCCGAGCGGCTCCGCAATGATCCGCCCCGCAAGCCGGGCAACGTGATCGTCAACCCCTGAGCGGTACGCAAGCGCCCCCGAGTGGTCCCGAGTCAGCGGTCCCGAGAGGATCCTGACTACGGGGCCGCCGTGGGAGCAGGGAGGCAACACTGATGAGAGTCGCCTTCATCAAGCCACCCATCGGCGGCATCCTCGGGCTCGAGATGCTGACCTTCGTCGAGCCCCTGGGGCCCATCTCCATCGCCGGAGCCCTGGAGGCCGACGGCCACGAATGCCGGGTCTTCGACCTGCGGATCGACGGCGAGGAGCCTGGGCTGGCCCAGTGCCGGCGCTTCGATCCCGGGTTGATCGGCCTGCAGTGCAACTTCACCACCGAGCGCTTCCGCACCCTGCGGCTGGTCGATCGCCTGCGCCGCGAGATGCCGGAGGTCTTCCTGGTGATCGGCGGGCACGACGCCTCGCGGGAGCCCGAGTGGTTCCTGCGCCAGGGGGTGGGAGCCGTGGCCATCGGCGACGGCGAAGAGGTGATGCCGGCCCTGGTGGACGCCCTGGAGAAGGGCGCCGACCTGCGCACGGTGCGGGGCCTGCTGCTGGAGCGCGACGGCCAGCCGTGCGCCACGGGCGAGGCGCTGGCGCGTCAGGATCTCGATTCCCTGCCGATGCCGGCCCGCCACCTCATCGCCCACTACGCTCCCCAGTACTACATCAATTTTCGCAAGCCGCTGGCGTTGATGGAGACCGCCCGGGGCTGCCCCTTCAAGTGTAATTTCTGCTCGGTCTGGAAGTTCCACAACAGCAGCTTCCGCCAGAAGTCGCCGGAGCGGGTGGTGGCGGAGCTCAAGGCCATCGAGGCCCCGAACGTCTTCATCACCGACGACATCTTCTGGATGGACGTCTACCGCGGCGAGGAGATGGCGCGGCAGATCAAGGCGGCGGGGATCAAGAAGTACTTCACCGTACAGACGCGCACGGACATCATCTGCAAGTTCCCGCGGCTGGTCGAGATGTGGAAGGACTGCGGCAACCTCTCCATCTTCCTCGGCCTGGAGGCGGTGACGGACGCGGGTCTCGACGCCGTCAACAAGAGCAACACCATGGCCAACAATGCCCGGGCGCTCGCCATCCTCAAGGAGCTCGGCGTTGGCTACACCCCCAACTTCATCGTCGATCCCGCCTGGGACCACGAGGACTTCGCCCGTCTGAGAGATTGGATCGAGGAGACGGGAGCCTACAACAGCGGCTTCTCCGTGCTGACCCCGCTGCCCGGCACCGACCTCTGGGAGACGGCGAAGCGGCAGGTCACGACGCAGAACTGGGAGATGTTCGACATCATCCACGCCGTGCTGCCGACGACGTTGCCGCTGGCGGAGTTCTACGAGGAGTATTCCAAGCTCTGGCGGCACGTCCTCGACGTCCGCTACCGCCACCGGGGGAAGGCCCGCACCTACGTGGCGATGGGCCTGGCGCTGGCCACAGGCAAGGTCTCGCTGGGCGCCATGCGCAAGGGCATGAACATCGCCCGCGTCTTCAGCAAGCCGGAGACCTTCCTGGAAGCCCACCGGACTCCGGCACCGGTTGCGGTGCAGTGAGAGTGGCGATCGAGACCCGCGTCTCGGGGTTTGGGGCGGTTAGCAGCGACTGCTAACGCTATAGCAACGACTGCTATCGCCATAGCAACGGCTGCTAACCCCATAGCAACGGCCGCTATCCCCTTAGCAGCGGCTGCTAATGCCATAGCCACGGCTGCCATCCTCTTAGCAGTGACTGCTGACCCCATAGCAGCGACTGCCATCCTCTTAGCAGTGGCTGCTATCGCCATAGCAATGACTGCTATCGTCATAGCAACGACTGCCAACCTCGTAGCAACGGCCGCTATCCCCTTAGCAGCGACTGCTAATGCCATAGCAACAGATGCCATCCTCTTAGCAGTGACTGCTGACCCCATAGCAGCGACTGCCATCCTCAGCTCCCGGGACGGCAGGCTCCATCGTGAAACCAGCCACGTCATTGTCTCCTCGCTAACAGCGTCTCACTGCGTGAGATTTCGTGAGAAGTATAAAAGCTGTTACGACAGCGCCGGCGACTCCCAGTCCAAACAGCACCAGCCCCCAGGTCCAGCCCGCCGGCCGGTAGACGAGGCGGACGGCGTGTCTCCCCGGCGGCACTCGGAAGCCGAGGAAGGCTGTGTTGACCTTGAACGCCGGGCTGCGTCTGCCCTCCATCTCTACCTGCCAGCCTGGCGCGTAGGAAACGCTGGAGATCACGGTTCCTCCCGTGGCGGACTCGGCCTCCAGGGTGAACTGATTGTTGCCTGCGCGGATCGATCTCACGGTTCCTTCCTGGGGTGGCAGGACGAAGAGCGGCTGGGCCTGCGGGTTTTCCCAGATCCAGCCGCCCGGTCCGTGGAAGACCGGCTGCCAGGGCGGTGGGAGCTGGCGTCGCTTCGGGAGCAGCCGGTAGCGCACGCCGAGGTAGCTCTCGACCGCCAGCCGTTGCTCCCCATCACTGGACCGCAGCCCGTCGTTCACGAAGCGTGAGGTCCCCAGCATCTGCATCGGATCGCAGCTTCGCGGGTCCCAAAGGCCGTAGACCGCCGCGAGGTTCGGCTTCAGGTCGTAGCCGTCCGCCAGCACCCGAAAGGGTTCGGGAGAGCTCCGCGCCCGGTCCATCAGGAAGGCGAGGGAGGATGGCGGCGAGAGGTCGAGGTCTCGGGCGGGAACGGGGTTGAAACGGGTTCCAAGCAGGACGAGGTCGAGCAGCAGGGTCGCCAGGGCCACCCAGGCGAACCCCCGGCGTGCCACCGGCAGGAGCAGCGCCGCCAGGGCCGTCGCCCCGCCGAGGAGCACGGCGAGCCACCACGCCCGTTGCCAGGGAGCGTCGTCCGGGGGCGGGAGCATCGCGAGGGCGACTCCGCCCACGATCAACCCGGCGGCTCCGGCGGTGCGGCCTCGGCGATCCCCGGCCAGCCTCTCGACGCTCAAGCCTCCAGCCACCGCCACGGCCAGCACCCAGAAGAGCCGCAGCCGTCCGGCGGCGGCCTCGCCCAGCAGGGGTATGGCGTGGATCAGATCGTGGACGGGAGAGATCCGCAGCGAGGCGAGGAGCGCGACGAGCCCTCCCAGGAGAACGACGGCGATGCGGCCGCGAAAGACCGCCGCTCCGGCGAGGGCCACGGCCAGGGCCACGAGTCCGGCGTAGTCGCTGCAAAGCTCGTTGAAGTTCCACGGACCATCCCAGTTGCCGTCCCGCGGGCTGCCGAAGGCCAGGGGATCGAGCAGTGGCAGGGTCATCCGGGCCTCAAAAGGAGGCGGCTGCATCGAGTCCGGCGAGTGGCGGACGAGCTCCATCCTCTGGCTGTGGGGAAGCTGCTCCAGCACCGGCAGGAGAACGGGAGCGGCGAGGCAGACGGTGAGCGCGCCGGCCGCCAGCAGCCGCAGGAGGAAACGTCCGCGGCCGGGTGAGGGGCGGATCGCCAGGATGGCCGCCACAGCCGCGGCGGCGAGGGCGGTGAAGCCGAGGATCTCCGGCTGACCGCTCGCCGCGAGCCCCACGCCACAGGCGACCAGCCCCGCGAAGCTCCCCCGCTCGCCGTGCCGCAACAGGAGAATGCCGAGGAGGAGGCCGGGAATCCACGCCGCCGTCATGGCCAGGGGGTAATAGGCCCAGGCGATCATGAACGTCGAGAACCCGGCGGCGATGGCGCCGAAGGCGGCGCCCGGCCCGCCCGCTCCGAGCCGCAGCAGAAGGGCATGCATCAGCAGCAGCCCGAGCAGGATCTCCCAGGCGGTGCTGACGGCGAACGCCCGCGGCGTGGGCAGCGGCAGGGCCAGCAGATGGAGGGGCGCGAACGGTGTCGACTGGCCGTTGGCGAGCAGCGGCTGGCCGGCTCCCATCTCGTTCGCCCACAGCGGCGCCTCCAGCGCCAGGAGGCGCGAGCGCACCAGCGTGCGGTAGGGCAGCTCCTGGAGGACGACGTCCGACAGCAGCGGGTTGAGCGGAACGGGTCGCTTGTCGACGGCTGCCCGCCAGGGCAGCCAGTCATAGAGGATGTCGGTGGGAATCTGAAGCGCGCCGGTGAACAGCGGCGCGGCGAAGAAAGCCGCGACCAGGGCCACATAGGCCAACCCGGCGCGCTTCGAGACCTGCGGCCGCCACCAGCGCACCGCCGCCACCAGCAGCAGGGCGCCCAGGAAGAAGACGGCGGGATCGAGAATCGTTCTCCGCTCCGCCGGTTCCTACTTCTTCGAGATGGTGAACTTGCCGAAGCTGATTCCGAGATTGAAGCCGGTGCCCTTGCCGGCCAGGGCGAGGGAGACCTCGCCCTTGGTCATGGCTCCGGCGGAGGTGGACTTGACGGCCCCCGCCTCGGCGGCCGAGGCCACGTAGGTGCCGAGCAGCTCCGAGATGCTTCCCACTTCCGAAAACTTGCCGATGCCGTCGCGGATTTTGTACTTGCCCGCCGTCAGCCCGCCGCCCTTGGCCTCCAGAGTCACCTTCTCCGACTGGCCGTTGTCGCAGGTGATCGTGCCGCTACCGTGGGCGACCTTATAGAAGGCTGACCACCCCGCGAGGGTGTATTTCATTTCGCACTTCGTCGTCTTGCCGGCAGCGCCCAGGGGCAGGGCGGCGGCGAGGAGCAACAGGGACAGAATAGAGATCCGCTTCATCAGATCCTCCTCCGGGGAGGGCCTCCGCGTCCATCATGGCCGGGAGGAGATTCCAGCGCTGCAAGGAGTGCAATCCTATACCAGGCTCGGAGTCTCTTCGAGATGGGGAAGAGGAGCGTCGAGGACGTCCGAGAACAGGGTGAGGACGCGGAAGGTGAGGCCCCAGATGGAATGGCCGCGGAAGCGGATGGCGGGGTAGCGCAGGCGAGCGCCGTTTCTCTCCCACTCCATGTGGCCGACGTGGCGTGGGTCCCAGAGATGGGAGAGGGGAATCCAGTAGGCCTCGGCTACCTCGTCGCTGGCGGCGAACGGCGCCAGCTCTTCTCCCAGGTAGTAGACGAACGGGGAGAGGATCATCTGCCGGCCGCCCTCTCCTAAGCGAACCAGCACTTCCGACAGCGGACCGATCCACTGCGCATCGCCAAGGACGAGCCCCACCTCCTCGAAGGTCTCCCGCTCGGCCACCGCCCGCCGGCTGGGATCCCCGGGAGACGAGCGCCCGCCCGGCAGGGCCATGTGGCCCGACCACGGGTCCAGCGGGTGCTCGGCCCGGCGGATGGCGCAGAGCGACAGGTCATTGCCCCGACCCGCCAGCACCAGCGCTACGGCCGCCTCGGAGTGCGACGGCTCGTGCTCCAGAAGCTGGGGGTTGTGACCGGAGAGGGCGTTGCGGATCTGGTCGATGGTGAAGGGCATGATGGCGACATGATAGCGGCCTACGGTGCCGGCGGTCCCAGCGGCAGCACCCACGGCTCTACGCCCGCGGCGCCGTCGTCGGCCGCGAAGAAAAGATTGGAGCCGGAGAGGGTGAAGCTGGAGGAGGCCGAGGAGAACGGTCCCGGATTGACGTCCTGCACCATCCGGGTCCCCGCCGCGGTGCCGTCGCTCTCCCAGGGCTCCCAGCCGTGCTCGCCGTCGTGAGCGGCGAAGAAGATCTTTCCTCCCGCGGCGGTGAGACCCGAGGGCATGGAGGAGCCCTCGCCCGGCAGGATGTCGCTCACCAGCGCCGTGCCCTCGGGTGTGCCGTCCGTACCCCACAGCTCGACGCCGTGCTCGTCGGCGTCGGCGACGAAGAGGAGCCGGTCGCCCAGCGCGGTGTACGAGGGAGGGGGACCGTATCGCAGGGCGTGCAGCAGGACGGGAGGTCCGTCGAGGGGCAGGCGCCAGAGGGCGAGCTGGCTTCTGGCATCTCCAGGGATCCCGGCGATGAGGTAGAGCGAGTCTCCAAAACCGAAGAGCCGGTTCGGCTGTGGCAGCCTGGCCGCCTGCCGGGTTCCTTGCGGCGTACCGTCGGTACGCCAGAGCTCGGCGTCGAGCCCCGTCCGGCTGACCATCAGGAAGAACGCCGTGCCGCCGACGCGGACGAAACCGGGGTCGAGCTCGTCGCGGGAGCCCCGGACGCGCGAGATCTGCTGGGTGCCGGCCGCCGTGCCGTCCGACACGAAGAGCTGAGGGATGAAGTTGCGGGCCTTTCCCGTCCGCGCGACGAACAGGAACTTCGAGCCGAAGGGCATGACTCCCGTCGCGCAGCGAATGTCATGGGGAAAGGGCAGAATCTCCCGGGTGCCGGCGGCGGTGCCGTCGCTGGTCCACCACCCGCACTGATCCGCGGCCGGCCCCTCCATCTGAAACAGGAGCTTGCCGTTCCAGTCTACGGCGTGTCTCAGGGTCCGAAAGGGGGCGAACTGCATCGCGACCCGTGTGCCTTCCGGCGTACCGTCCGTGCGCCAGAGCTCCTCTCCCCAGCCGCCGGGAAGAATTCTCCCGACCTCGTAGAACCGCATCTCGCCGGCGGTGAAGAAGCCGGCGACGAAGGCGTTCAGATCGCTGCCGAGGTCGACGTCGGAGAGCCGGCGCGTGCCCTCGGCGGTGCCGTCGCTGCCCCACACGAACTGGCTTCTCCCTTCCCGGGCCAGCAGGACCGCACCCCCGCGAACGGTCGCGAGGAGGGGATCGGAGCCGGGAGCCGTGTGCTCCAGGACGGCCACCTGCCGGGTGCCGGCCGCCGTTCCGTCGGTCGCCCAGACCTCGCCCCGGAGCGGCGAGCCGGTGAGGGTGCCGAAGAAGGTGAGGCCGCCCCAGGTTCCCACGCCGGCCGCGAGGCTGGCGATCCGTTGTGTTCCCTCCGGCGTGCCGTCCGTGGACCAGAGCTCACGCTGGTTGTCCGGGTCCGGGGTGGCCACGACGAACGTGCCGCGGGAAAACGCTCCCGGCGAGGGCTCTCCGCCGTCCGCGAATCCCGAGCATGGGCCGGAGCAGGCGTCCGTGAGCCGGCGCGTGCCCGCTCCGGTTCCGTCGGTGATCCAGAGCTCCCGGCCGTACGCCGAGCTCGCGCCGATGAACAGCAAGCCGCCGGTGTGGGCTTCGATACCGACGAAAGAGATCACCGCCGGGCAGGCGCCATCGCAACCGGTCAGGGCGCTGGCGCTGTCGAGGCCGGCGGCGCTCGTCCAGAGCCCCTGGGCTCTTCTGCCCGCCGGAGCCATTACCACCCATCGCGGGCCGACCCGCCGCAGAGTGGCGGTCAATCGCCGGCCATCGCCGGAGTCGGACGGGTTCGGAAACCCGAGCCAGCGGCGGGTGCCGGCTGCCGTGCCGTCGCTGCTCCAGTACTGGTTTTCCCGCTTCACGGGGTCCGTGGTCATGAAGAAGAGGTCCCCGCCGAAGACGTCGAGGGATCGGATGGACGGACAGCCGGACTCGTTCGGGCAGCGGCGCACTCTGTCGAACGCCCGGGCCCGCAAGGTGCTCGCCGCGGTGCCGCCGGTGGCCCACAGCTCCTCCCGGTTGGCGCCCACGGTGAAGAAGAGGCGCGAAGGGGTGGCGGCGAGCAGCTCCTCCTGTTCTCCCTCCTGCACGGGAGTCACGAGGACGGTATTGGCGGCGGTGCCGTCGGTCGACCAGAGCCCCGTCCCGCGGCCGTCGTCGGCGAATAAGTAGAGGCCGCCGCGCCAGGCCGTGAGGGCATGAGGGTTGCTGCCGCCGGGGCCGGGCTTGAGGTCCGTGACGACCCTCGTCCCCTCGTTGGTGCCGTCGCTGCTCCACAGCTCGCACCCTTCCTCAGCCCGGCAGCCCACGAAGTAGAGGGCCGCGGCACCGGGGAGCGAGGCGTCCGCCAGCGTCGCCTTGATGTCCGCGAGACGTGCGGTGAGCGGTGCCGTCCCGGCCGCCGTGCCGTCCGTGCGCCAGAGGCGGACCGTCTTGTCGACCAGCTCGGTCCCCGATTCGACCCGCAGCAGGGCGATGCCGTGCGGAGAGGCCAAGGGGGTGATGGACTGGCAGGGCGACGGGCAGATGGAGACCGCGAGCGGTGCCGTGCCCTGCGGCGTGCCGTCCGTCACCCACAGACTGCCGTCGTCCGCATAGTCGGAGATCGAGAAGACGAGCCGGTCCCCTGCCGGGACGAAGGAGCTGGCCGCCACGGGCGCGGGGTCCGCCAGGTCCCAGGGCTGCTGATTGACGTCCTTCACCAGCCGCGGCCGATCCTGGGCCATTGCTGGGCAAACGATGAGGAAGAGGAGGAACGAGGTCGCGGCGTAGCTCTTGCCGTCCATGTTGATTCTCCCTGAAGCCGGCGAGAACCCGCATTGAGCCGAATTCCTCCGGGCCCAGGGATACTGCAAGAGCCGTGACAGGGAAGGTTGGCTTTGAGATCCGGGAGCCATGGCATCTGTGGTTTGCGGATGAAGTGTTCCACTGGTACGATGTACATCTAGATGGCGATCTGAGGCGCAAGGAGAAGATCCTATGGTCAAGAGATACTCAATTGCAGCAGCCAGGGACAACTTCACGGGCCTCGTCCACGAAGCCGAGTCGGGAGACACCGTGGAGGTGACGCGCCGCGGCAAGCCGGTTGCGGTGCTGGTGGCGCAGGAAGAGTACGAGCGTCTCACCCGCGGCAGGCGCGGATTCCGGGAAGCCTACCGGGACTTTCTCGAGTGCTACCCTGCCTCAAAGGAAAACACGCTCGAGCCAGAAGAGTGGCTTGAGAGAGACCGCACCCCCTCGCCGGGACGGGATTTCTCCTGGTGAGCTTGCGGTTCCTGCTCGACACCAACGTCATCTCCGAACCCACTCGCCTGCTTCCGAACCCGCGGCTCGTAGAGCGGTTGGAGGAGCATAGGGGAGAGATGGGAATCGCCGCGCCGTCCTGGCACGAGCTGCTCTTCGGCTGCGAACGACTGCCGAGGTCCCAGAAGCGAGACCGGATCGAGCATTATCTCTTTACTGTCGTCCTCGACAGTTTTCCCGTCATCCCCTATGACCAAGCCGCGGCAGCCTGGCATGCTTCGGAGCGCGCGCGCCTGCAGGCGACCGGCAAAACCCCACCTTTTCTCGACAGCCAGATCGCCGCGGTTGCGAGGGTCAACGACATGGTGCTCGTGACGGCCAACGGCTCCGACTTCGCGGGATTCGAGGGCTTGCGGATCGAGGACTGGAACGGCTGAGCCCTGCGATAGACTGGCCGTCCTATGGAAGGAGGAGACGATGCGCATTGCCATTCGTGATCTGGTCGCCGGTGGGTTGCTCCTCGCTGGGCTGGCCGCCGTCCCCGCGTTCTCCGTGCCCCAGGCGAAGCCCGAGAAGCCGGCGCCTCCGCCCGCCGCCGCGTCCGCCGAGGCCCACGCCGCCGGCGACCCCGAGATGCAGCGCGCGGTGGCCGCGCTTCACAAGGCCATCGAGGGCAAGGAGAACGAGCCGTCCGAGAAGGTGTTCAAGAACATCAAGAATTTCACGGGCGTCCCCGCGGGCCGGCTGCTGGGAGCCATGGAGAAGGGCTTCAGCCCCGCCCTGGGAGTCTCCTGCGCGCACTGCCACGACCCCGAGCACTGGGAGAGCGACGCCAAGGACGAGAAGCAGGCCGCCCGCGGCATGATGAAGCTGGTCGGAGAGATCAACGAGAAGCTCAAGGGCATGCCCGGCCTGATGAGCGACAAGCCGACGGTCAACTGCACGACCTGCCACCGCGGCCAGGTCAAGCCCGCCCTCACCCTGGACGAGAAGGAGCACCGTTGATCCGTTATGCTTGAAGCAGTCGAGGACGGACAGGGCGGTTGACCTGCTCTGTCCCCTTTAAGGCCAGCTCCGGCACTGATTCCTTGGTCGTCTATTGTTGGATTGTCGTACTGGAGCTTGTCTTACTAGGGGGAAAAGCCATGCCGAAAAATCTCTTCTTCTACGTCGCCGTCCTTCTCGTCTTTGGTACGGGTATCTGGTTCATTCTGAGATCCGGCGCTCACTTGAAGCCGGATGCCGCGGTCGTCTCCGCGGTGGCTCCCGCCGGTCCGTCTCATTCGGGGGTCGGGCCGGAGATCAAAAAGCCGGCCAGCGGCGGGATCGCCCAGACCCTGATCGAGAACGTTCAGAGCCCGTTGAGCATCCTGTTGCTCCAGGTCATCGTCATCGTGGCCGCGGCGCGGCTTCTCGGCGCGCTGTTCCAGAAGATCGGGCAGCCTCCCGTCATCGGCGAGATGGTCGCGGGAATCCTGCTGGGCCCCTCTCTGCTCGGGTTGCTGGCCCCCGGGGTGCAGACGTTCCTGTTCCCGGTGGCGTCGTTGGGCGGCCTTCGGATGCTCAGCCAGATCGGCGTCATCCTCTTCATGTTCGTCGTGGGTATCGAGCTGGACGTCCAGCACCTGCGACAGAGCGCGCACGCGGCCGTGATGGTCAGCCACGCGAGTATCGTCGTGCCCTTCTTCCTGGGGTGCGGCTCGGCGTTGCTGCTCTACCGCTCGCTGGCGCCGGCGGGCGTCCCATTCAGCGCCTTCGCCCTGTTCATCGGGGTCGCCATGAGCATCACGGCCTTCCCGGTGCTGGCGCGCATCCTGGAGGACCGGCGGATGACGCGCTCCAACCTCGGGAGCACCGCCATCGCCTGCGCGGCCGTGGACGACGTCACCGCCTGGTGCATGCTGGCCGTCGTCGTCGCCATCGTGAAGGCCAACGGCCTGGGCGGCTCGCTGCTCACCATCGGCCTCACCCTGCTGTTCATCGCCGTGATGCTCTTCGGGATCAAGCCGCTGGCGAGCCGGATCGCCAGCGTGCGTCCCGAGGGGCAGGCCGCGAGCGCCGGCCTCCTCGCCACCCTGTTCGCGTTCGTCTTCATCTCGGCGCTGTTGACGGAGCTCATCGGCATCCACGCCCTGTTCGGCGCCTTCCTGGCCGGCGTCTGCATGCCGCCGGACTCCAGCTTGCGGAATTTTCTCCGCGAGCGTCTGGAGACCTTCAGCTCCGTGCTGCTGCTGCCCCTGTTCTTCGCCTTCACCGGCCTGCGCACGCAGTTGGGCCTGCTCGCCGACTGGCAGAGCTGGCTGATCTGCGGCGCGATCGTGCTGGTGGCGATCGCCGGCAAGCTGCTGGGAAGCATGGGAGCGGCCCGCTGGACGGGAATGAGTTGGGGAGACTCCTTCTCTCTCGGCGTTCTGATGAACACCCGCGGCCTGGTCGAGCTGATCGTGCTGAACCTGGGCTACGACCTCGGCATCCTGTCGCCGCGGATCTTCACCATGCTGGTCCTGATGGCGCTGATCACGACCTTCATGACCGGACCGCTCCTCCACCTGCGTAGTGTGCTGGGGCGTCGCGAAGCCCTGGTGCTGGACGTCGGGGGCCGGAGCGGCTCCCGGGTGTAGCCGCGGGCTGTAAGCCTACGGCTCCAGCTTCAAGGCCCACGGCTCCACGCCGGTCTTGCCGTCGTCGGCGGCGAAGTAGAGGGTGCCGCCGATGACGGTGAGGTTCGAAGGCGAGGAGGAGAGCAATCCGGGGTTGAGGTCCCACACCCTCCGCGTTCCCTCGGCGGTGCCGTCGCTCACCCACAGCTCTCGTCCCGACACGCTGTCGTCCGCGGCGAAGAAGACCCGGTTGCCCGCCGCGACGAGCCCATCGGGTGCCGAGGACGGCGCGCCGGGCTGGATGTCGCGCACGATCCGGGTTCCCGCGGCGCTGCCGTCCGTCACCCAGAGCTCGGCTCCGTGCGTCGCGTCCCTGGCGACGAAGAACAGCCGGCCGCCGGCCGGGGTGGAGGCGTTCTTGAAGAAGGCATTGGGATCGAAGGTGGGGCTGGCGGCCGTCAGGAAAACGGCGGGGCCTCCATCGAGGGGAACCCGCCAGAAGCCGAGCGGGCTTTCAGCGTCCGCCGCGGCCGTGAGGTAGAGCGAGCCCTGGAAGGCGAAGAGAGCATCCGGCTGTAAGAGCGCCAGGGGGAGACGGTAGGTACCCTCTGAGCTTCCGTCGGTCCGCCAGACCTCCGCGCCCTGGCCGTCCTGCCGGTTGAGCCGGAAGAAGATCACGCCGCCGATCTCCGCGAGGTCGGTGTAGATGAAGTCCCGGGGACCCGGGACGTGCGAGACCTGGCGGGTGCCGGCCGCGGTGCCGTCCGAAACGAAGACCTGCGGGGTGAGACCCCCATCGGCCGGGACTCGTTCGATGAAGAGGAACCGGGAACCGAGAGAGTAGATCCCCGTGGGGCAGCGCGAGCCGTCGAGCTTGGGAACGATCTCCCGGGTACCCAGACTCGTGCCGTCGCTGGTCCAATAGGCGCAGCCCTCCAACCCGGCGACGGCGAAGAGGTACTTGCCGTTCCAGGCGATGCTGAGGTCGACGTCGGAGTTGAAATCCAGGTTCGCAACGGAAAACGTGCCGTGGGCGGTGCCGTCCGTCCGCCAGACCTTCTCACGGGGCGACTTCGGGCCGGGACCGCTGAAGAACGTCAGCTTCCCCACCTGGGTGAGGTTGAAGACGAATGAGGCTTCGAACCCGGGCACTGAGGTGGTCCGCTCCGGCGTACCGTCGGTGCGCCAGAGCGTCAGGAGATCGTCGTTGTCCTCAGAGCCGAAGATCAGGGCACCGTTGTCCAGGGGCGCGAATTGCGGGTAGGAACCCGCGAGGGTCCGCAGCGTGGCCACGCGTCGCTTGCCCGCCGGCGTTCCGTCCGTCACCCAGAGCTCGGACGTCGTGCCCTTGGAGTTGGTCGTCCCGAAGAAGACGAGGTTTCCCAGGATTCCCAGGTCCGGGGAGAAAGCGGCGGCGGTGGCGATCCGGCGAGTGCCTCCAAGGGAGCCGTCGGTGACCCAGAGCTCGGGCTTCTGGGACATGCCCATCGCCTGGAAGTACGTCTTACCGAGGAGGCGGGACGCTACAAGAGCGCTGTAATCGAGGCCGTCGCATTCGCCGGGGCAGATGTCGGTAAGGCGGCGCGTGCCGCGGCCCGTGCCATCGCTGACCCAGAGCTCCCAGCCATGCCGGGCGTCTTGCCCGGTAAAGAGGATACGTCCCGGTGGAGACGCCTTCGCGAACGGGCCAGACCATACGATTCCCGGGCAGCCCTCCGGGCAAGGCAGGAGAGCGGGAGCGCTGAAATTTTCGCCGGCCGTCCAGAGGGGGCCTTGAAAGTTGGGAAAGGTGAAGAGCCAGTGGCTGCCGGACCGTCCCAGCAAGAGGGACGAAACGTCATAGCCGGTCTGTTGGATTTCCGTCAGCGGCCCGGTGCCGCTCTCCGTGCCGTCGCTACGCCAGATCTGGGTGTCGCGGATGTCCCCGCCAAGGAAGTAGACCTCCTCGCCGACCGGCTCCAGAAAGTCGGTCTGATCGGTGAAAACAACGGACCGTGTGCCGCCGGGCGTGCCGTCGCTCACCCAGAGGCCGCCGCCGTTGATGAAGAACAGCCGCGAAGGCGTCGCCGCGAAAAGCCCCGAAACGTCATAGAACGGGATCGCCGCGAGGAGCTGGGTGCCGTCCGCCGTGCCGTCCGTGATCCACAGGCCCTTTCCCGCGGCGCTCTCGGCCAGGAAGTAGAACCTGCCGGCAGCGGGCATGGGCGCGACGAGGGAGAGCTTCAGATCGCTGACCGCGTGCGTTCCGGGGCGCGTTCCGTCGCTGCGCCAGAGCTGGCATTCCTGCGGGCTCGGGCAGTCGAAGAAGTAGAAGAGCCCGCCGCCCGGCGAGGATCCTTCCACGAAGGCCCCGACGATCCGGGTGGGCTCCGTCGCCTCCGTCAAAGGAAAGGTCCCGGCCGGAGTCCCATCCGTCCGCCACAGCCGCATCTTGACCGTGGGGCTGGAGCTGGTGATGTTGGACACCTCGGTCGTCTTCAACAGTGCGGCGCCGGGCCACGTCGCGACGGGAGCGATGCTGTCGCACTCCGGAAGACAGATCGCGGTGGAGACGACTTTCGTACCTTCCGACGTGCCGTCCGTGCTCCAGAGGACTCCCGCGTCGCCTAAATCGCCGCCCGGCGTCGAGAAGACTAGGCGGTCGTTCACCTGGACAAAGCCTTCCGGCAGGCCCGGCAGGTTGAGCGCGGGGCCCGGCTGCTTGACGATGTCCCGCAGTAGCTGTGGGGCCTCGGCAGCTCCGCCGGGCCGTACCGTCAAAGTCAGGAGAAGCGCACCCGCGAGCCATCCTCCGCGCATCGGACCTCCTTGCGCCAAAATCACGGCGATACTGAGAGCTTAGCTTCTTTCCTTTCTTACGGAGACGGAGATCGAACCGTTGTTCTCGAGGATCGCCGTGTGGACCTCCTCGATGCACGTGCATCCCGCCTGCCGCAGGGCCGAGTTGAGCTCGTGCCGGGTGAGCTGGGCGCCGGCAAGGACGTCCTCGAACAGCTTGCCATTGTGAACCAGGACCTGCGGCCGGCCCTCAATGAGAGCCTCCAGCTTCTTGCTGCGGAAGGTGGCGATGCCCACCGTGTAGTTCAGCGCAATGAGGGTCGCCGCCGAGATGAGGCCGCCGGTGAGCGAGTTGTCGCCGCCGTTCATCGAGTTCTGGACGGCGTTCGAGAGGACGAGGAGCAGGACGAGGTCGAACGGCGCGAGCTGGCCGACCTGGCGCTTGCCGGTGATCCGCAGGATGATGACCAGGAAGAGGTAGACGAGAACGGAGCGAAGGATCAGCTCCCACCAATGAATGGTCGGAATCCACAGTTCTGCCATGACTTAAGGACCTCCGGGGAGATTTGCACAGAAGGACAGTATAGGCCCGGTCCGCGGTAGGCTTGGGGTCGTGAAGCCGACCGAGGTTCTGGCCCGGGAGAGGACGCCGGAGGGCGACGAGCTCGTCCTCTCGCGGCGCGACGGCGCCTACTCGCTGAGCGTCGGCGGCGAGGAGCTGATGACGAGCCGCGTCCACGGCTCCGAGGAGGCCCTGGCCCGTCTGGCCTGCGCGGCGATCGCCGAGAAAAAAACGCCGCGCGTGCTCGTGGGCGGTCTCGGTTTCGGCTACACCTTGAGGGCGGCCCTCGATCACCTGCCGCGCGGTGCCGCCGTGACGGTCTGCGAGGTCTTCGCCTCCCTGCTGGGCTGGAACCGGGGAGTGCTCGCGGATCTGGCCGGCCGGCCGCTCGAAGACCGGCGCGTCACCGCCGTCCGGGCGGACGTGCAGACTCTCCTCGATAGTCACGATAGTCGCGAGCGCTTCGACGCCATCCTGCTCGACGTCGACAACGGCCCCCAGGCCTTCACCCTGCGCTCGAACGACAGCCTCTACACGGCCGAGGGGCTCGGCCGTCTCTCCCGGAGCCTGACGGCGGGAGGAGTGCTCGCCATCTGGTCGTCGTCACCGTCTCCGGAGTTCCAGCGCCGGTTGAAAAAGGCAGGGTTCGAAGCGCGGGCCGAGAACGTCCTCACACGCCGGGGCGGCAAGAAGCGGGACACGATCTTCCTGGGCCGGCGGCGCGTTACGAAGTCCCGCTAGCCTCAGTCCGGAACGCAGCGGCAGCAGTCGGGCGGCGTCAGCTTCGGATGCTGGCCGGTGGGACAGGCGGCGCAGCGGACAGTCGAGCAGTCCACCTTCTTCTCAGTCGTTGCCTGGGAGGCGCAGGCGCAGAGCGCCACGAGCCCCATCGTCAGGACGAGTTTCTTCACGCTTTTCATGGTTTTTCTCCTGTTGAGCGTATCCCGCCTTGGCGGCGGAGTCAGGAAAAGCGAGAAAGCAATTCTTGAACCAGCTTGGCTGGCGGTGCTGACGTTTCAGCGATAGTTATAGACGTCCAGCGCCACCTTGGACGAGTCCTGGGGATCGATCCGAACGTCGATCATGGCGCCCGGCTGGAAGCGGGGGATGTCCAGCCGGGAGATCAGGCTCTTGGGGATCGTGGCCGTGTAGGTCGTGCCGTCCGCGCGCGTGACCTCGGCCCGGATTCCAATCACGGGATCGTCGTTCATTGTGATCCCCGTGTCCCAGATCTCCACGATCCGAGCCCGAGCCGCTACTCCGGACTCCTGAATCCGTTTCGTCTCTGCCACACCGCTCATCCGGTCGATCACGGCGCAGCCGGTGAGGACGGAGGCCAGGAAGGTGGCGATCGTGGCACGGATGGCAAATCTGCGGACGCTTTGAATCGTCAAGACTTTCCCGCCCCCAGGAACGCCCGCAGAACCGCCTGCTCCTTCGGGTCTTTGATCCGGGTGAACATCTTCTCCCCGAGGGTGTGGATCGTCTGGGGGCGGTCGAAGGGCATCTTCGCGTACATCTTGCCGCCGGTGAAATGGCAGGGCTGGCAGCGCTTTTCCAGGATGGGGCGGATCTGCGACTGAAAATCCACGGCCTGCGTCTTGGGCGGCGCAACGGGGCTGCTCGCCAGCAGAGAGGCCGCGAGGACCAGGATGACCGCCAGAGATCCCAAAGTAAGCAGTTTGTCGTTCATGGCTACTCGTACCTCAAGGCCTCGATCGGGTCCTGGCGCGCGGCCTTCATGGCGGGCCAGAGGCCGGCGGTGAGGCCGACGGTGGTGGAGACTCCGAAACCGAGCAGGACGGACCACAGCGGGGCCGCGGCCTGGAAGTTGAAGGCGACGCGGGCGAGGAGGGCGGCGCCCAGACCGATGGCGATGCCGAGGCCGCCGCCCACGCCGGTCAGCGTCACCGCCTCGGCGAGAAACTGAACGGCAATGTCCCGCTTGGTGGCGCCGAGCGCCTTGCGCAGGCCGATCTCGCGCGTGCGCTGGGGGACGTTGACCAGCATGATGTTCATCACGCCCACGCCGCCGACCACCAGCGAGATGCCCGCGATCAGAATCATCACCGCCGCGATGCCGCCCGTGATCTGGCGGAAATTCCTCATCATCTCCATGCTGGTGAACGTAGCGAAATCGTTCGCCTGGTTGGAGCGCAGATGCCGGCGCGTGCGCAGGATGGCCGTTTCCTGCTCGATCATCTTGTCCACGTCCTCGGCTTGCCTGGGGACGGTCGCGATGTGCAGGGTGTCCTTGCCGCCGTCGCGGATCTGCGGGAACTGCTCGTCGAACGCGGTGATGGGGATGACGAAAAGGTTGTCATTGCTGCCGCCCAGGAACGCGCCTTTTTTATCGAGCACGCCGACGACCTGATAATCGATACCGTCGACCTGCATGCGGCGGCCGATCGGGTCGCGGTGCGGGAAGAGCGCGTCGGCGACATCGGCGCCGATCACCACGACACGGGCGGCGTGGCGCACGTCGGCGTCGATGAGGAAACGGCCGTCCTGGACGGAGGAGTTGTTGGCCGGCGCGTACTCCGGCGTCGCTCCGATCGGCGTCGGACCGTTGGCCACCTCGCGGCCGGCCCGCACCTCGACGGTGGCGAAGAGGTAGCGCTCCGGCGACACCGCCGCCGCGTAGGTTCCCAGCCGCTTGAGGGCCGCCGCGTCCTCGATCGTCAGGTCGTGGCGGTTTTTCTCCTCCTCCGGGCGCTCGCCGCCGCCGCCAAAGCGTGGCTCGTACTTCTGGAACTGCACGAGGTGAGTCCCGAAGTTGGAGAAGGCCTTGCTCACGGAGCGGTCGAAGCCGGCGACGAACGAGACCATCATGATCACCGTCGCCACTCCGGCCACGACGCCGAGCAGGGTGAGGAAGCTGCGCAGCTTCTGCGCCCGCATCGCGACCAGCGCGAAGCGAACGTTTTCCGTCCAGGAGAGGCGCAGGCGGGAGCCGGGCCGCTGCGCCATCACTCGGCCCTCAGGGCGTCCACCGGCAGCAGCTTGGAAGCGGCCACCGCCGGCCAGTAGCCGGCCGCGAGGCCGACGGCGATCGAGAGGCCGAGCCCCAGGGCCGCGATGCCCGGCGTGACGTTCGCGGGGAAGTGGGCGATGCGGTCGACCCCGAGCGATACGAGGATGCCGGCGAGCACGCCGGCGATGCCCCCCACCAGCGACAGCAGCGACGCCTCCAGCAGGAACTGGCGGCGCACGTCCCGCTGGCGCGCTCCCAGCGCCCGGCGCAGGCCGATCTCCGCCGTGCGCTCGGCGACGGCGACCAGCATGATGTTCATGAT
>Ga0134121_10001004_pt1 | contig 28061 bp, 21 predicted proteins | sample KB301_FD_96463 | JGI IMG/M metagenome (GOLD analysis project Ga0134121, IMG submission 96463) | Terrestrial soil microbial communities without Nitrogen fertilizer from Kellogg Biological Station, Michigan, USA - KB3-0-1 | ecosystem: Environmental > Terrestrial > Soil > Unclassified ... | reverse complement strand
GCGGCCGAATCGACTTTCTCATTGCGGATCTCGGCAGTGACTTTGTCGAGAATCTGGTCTTCTTTGTTACTCTTCATGATGTTTCTCCAGATAGTGCCCAATCTCTTTTCTGAGTTTTGTGCGAGCGCGATGGAGGACTACGCCGACCACCAGCGGTGAAGTTTTCATAATCGTTGCTATATCTTTGTTGTCAAAACCTTCGTAATAACGCAGGACAAACATCTCGCCGGCAGTCTTGCCGAGCCGCGACACCGCCTCGCGAACGAGGGTTTGCAGCTCGCGATCGGCATGGACCTTCTCCGGACTATCATAGCCACTGGCAATCGAATCCACTTCGCTTTCGTCGAGCGACACGGACTTCGAGCGGGTGCGGCTCCTTAATAAGTCGAGCGAAGCGTTGATGGCGGCGCGCGAAAGATAAGCCTCGGGGTTTCGCGACCAGTCGTAGTCGTCCTGGCCTTTTACAAGGCGAAGGAAGACAGTCTGGAGCACGTCTTCGGCGTCGGCGGCGCTGCCCGTAATCCGCTGTGCGGTCCGAAAAACTCGGCCGTGATGTGCCTGGAAGAGGTTTTCCAGCTCGCTGGCGGGTTCGTTTGTCACTAATCGCAAGGGTTTAACTGCTGCCTGCAAGGGTGTTTCTCCTTCGTCTACACCCTGATAGACGAGTGGGTCAGGGGGTTATTAACACCCGCAGGCACGAATTTTTGGAAGTTTAGTGTGGATCGCCCGCCGGCGATAGTTTTTTTGTTAGGCTACCCGTTTTAGCGAACGCGCCCGGAGCTTCCGAAGCATTTGGTTCTTCGGATCTACGATAAACCCGGCGGCTTCCAAAGCTATTACGCCTAAAATCGGCTCACTGCCGTCAGGGCCAAAGACTATGCGAATAGGGACGATTTCATTCATGAATCGTAGTTCGGCATTACCGTACTCATATTCGACAAGTTCACCGTTGGCCAGCTCATAAACATCCTTGCCGAGTGGTTGAATCCCTATTTTTCTGAGATCGGATGCCGGAGCCATTGTATCCGTGGCGCCCGTATCGACGAGGAAATCTGCCTCGTATGTATCCGGCGAAGCTGAGTTGAATAATCTAACCGCAACATGAGTGAGGCCCATTTTGCATTCTCCTAGAGGTTTTTGTTTGAGTTTGAGAGTCATGGCGCGGATACTAATTCATTCTCACTTGCGAGTAAAGTAGGTCAAGGCGCTTTCTCGCTTCGCGAGCCGCGGATGAACGCGGATAAACGCGGATTAGCTCGCGCCAGGCGGCGCCGTTGTAGTGAAAGCGCTTTGTGGCGTTGTCGAAGACAAAATTGACGCGTTGGCGGTTGTAGCGATCGAGGCCGGTGTAGTTCAGGTAATAACTGAACTCAGGGGCGTCGCCGGGGTCGTCTTTGAGACGGCGTGCGGCATCAAGCGATAGTTTTTCGGCAAGAGATTCTGCGGTGTCGCCGAGCAGCAATAGAACTTCAGGACGCAATGGTGAACGCGGAAAGAGATCGAGGAAGATTCGTGCGCGGGCGATGCGATCGAAGCCAGTCGAACGTTGGATTAGCGTTAATAATTTTCGATCGTCACCGGAGCGCGAAGGTGAAGCTACTGCATCACGTTGAATCCAGCCGCGCGTGCGACGCGTCACGTTTACCAGCACGAACGTGATTCCGTCAGCGTTAGTCTTAAAAGATCTGACGGCCACGAGTCTGCCGCGACTGAGACGTCGCACGAGTCTTCCATTGAGCTGCGGTGTTGCGCGCAATGCCGCCAGACGCTCGTCAACGACAACTCCGAGCCGCCCTCCAGTTGGCGGTTTTTTCTGCGCGAAACCGGTTGTTTGAACGAAAAGAATGAAAAGCAGGCAAAGCGTGAGCTTGTGAGGAATCATGTTGTGTCTCCAATCGTGAGGTTGAAATTAAGTCTTAAACCGCGGCGATTCTCTCTTTAAACGCCGCGTGATGGAAGTGACAAATCGCCACCGCCAGCGCGTCTGCCGCGTCATGCGGCGAGGGAATGCTCTTTAGCGCCAATAGCAGTCGGACCATCTCCTGCACCTGGTGCTTCTCCCATTCCCGTAACCAACCACCGTCTGCTTGATCAACCGCGGTGAATACTCGTGAATATCCAGCCCCGCACGTTCCGCAACGAGCAACACCACACCGCGCACCTGTCCGAGCTTCATGCTGACCTTCACATTCGTCGCCAGAAACGCATCTTCAATCGAGCACGCATCCGGACGATGCTTCGCGATCACCTCCTCGAGCCCTGTGCACATCTTCAGCAAACGTGTGGAAAACCTCTGGCTGGACGATGCGCGAATCGAACCAAACGCGACGAGTGAGTAACGCCGTCCGTCGCCTTCGACAACGCCCCACCCCGTTGTCTGGCTTCCCGGATCGATTCCTAAGACGCGCATCGCGCGCGAGTATACACGTATTACCAACTACAACCACAAAATGTTATCCTCGAACTCCCCCTGTTTGTGTGTAACTCGGGCACACTCTATGAGTGAGTTCTTCGAATCAGTGTCTTCATTTTTAGGCAAATCTACGGGCTACGCTGACGAGAAGCCTTTCCAGGCCGAATTCTTCAGCGTCGAGCGGCTCGAACAATACGCACTAACTCTCGCCGCCGAACACAAAACCGTAACGCGCAAAGGCCGCGCACCACTCCTGCCGCGCCTCGAAGACAACGGCCGTAAACTCGAAGCCGCATACAGAGCTCTCGTCAACGCACTGCGCGAAGGCCGCGCGATCTCACCGGCCGCTGAATGGCTGGTAGACAACTACCACATCGTAGAAGAGCAACTGCGCGAGATCCGGCAGGACCTGCCCAAGAGTTACTACCACGAGCTTCCCAAACTCGCTAAAGGCGAACTCGCTGACTATCCAAGAATTTACGCCGTCGCACTCGCCCTCATCGCACACACTGACTCGCGCCTCGACACCAACACGCTGCAAAGATTCATAGCCGCGTATCAAACCGTTGCGCCACTCTCGATCGGCGAGCTGTGGGCCGTCGCCATCACGCTGCGACTCGCACTCGTCGAAAACCTGCGCCGTCTCGCAATCGCCATCGCCCGCGCACGCGCCGAGCGCGACGAAGCCGACAAGCTCGCAGATAAATTGCTCGAGCTCGCTTCACTGCAACCGGCGAACGTCATGTCGCTCGTAAACGAGCGACTCGGAAAACAGGAAGAGCTCCCACACGCGTTTCTGGTCCAACTCGTGCAACGCCTGCGCGAGCAACACCCGTCCGTGATGCCCGTGATGAATTGGATCGAGGAACAAGTCACCAAACAAGGCACGACTGTCGAACAGATCATTCACTCGGAACACCAGCGACAAGCCGCGGCGCAGGTCACTGTCGGCAACATCATCACCAGCATGCGCCTGCTCTCGACGCTCGACTGGAACGACTTCTTTGAAAAAGTCAGTCTGATCGAGCGGCTGCTGGGAAACGATCCGGCCGGCGTCTACGCGCAAATGGAGTTTGCCTCGCGCGATCGTTATCGGCACGTGATCGAGCGCATCAGCAAACGAACACGCACCAACGAGCTCGACATTGGTCAGGCCGCGATTGATCTCGCCGCCCACGCCGACGAAAAATCGCGCGCACAACGGCACGTCGGTTACTACCTGATCGACGCCGGCTTGAACCAACTCGAGACGAAGTTTCATTACCAACCACGCACCGTCGAGCGACTTCGCCGTTTCCTGCTGCGACACTGCACCACAACCTATCTGGGCACACTCACCGTCATGACGCTCTTGATCATGACGCCGTTGCTTTACTTGATGTCGCGATATGGAACCGGTTGGCCGTTGCTAATTGTCACAGCGTTCCTGGCGCTGATACCGGCGAGCGATCTCGCAATCACAGTGCTCAACTGGGATCTCACGCACTTCTTCGCGCCGCGTTTGCTGCCAAGGATGAAGACCGCTGAAGGAATTCCAGTCGACGCTGCGACATTCGTCGTCGTGCCGACGATCTTTCTGAACGATTCGCAGGTGCACGAGCTCGTCGAGCGACTCGAGGTCCACTATCTCGCAAACCAGGACGAACACATCTACTACGCGTTATTGAGTGACTTCCCGGACGCCGACTCGGAAGAAACACCAGCCGATTCAAATCTCCTCGCGATTGCGCAAAGCGGCGTTGACGCTCTGAACCGCAGCCATGGCAACGAGCGCTTTCACCTGTTCCACAGAAAACGACAGTGGAACGCGGGCGAGCACAAATGGATGGGCTGGGAACGCAAACGCGGCAAGCTTGAAGAGTTCAACCGGCTGCTTCGCGGCGCCCAGGACACCAGCTTTGTCGTCCGCACCGCTAACGACGCCCTGCTCAAGTCGATCCGCTACGTGATCACACTCGACTCTGACACGCAGCTTCCGCGCGACGTGGCACGGACGCTCGTCGGCGCCGCGATTCACCCGCTCAACCAACCACAGATCGACGGGGCCACGAATCGCGTTACGCGCGGTTACGGCATTCTGCAGCCACGCGTCAGCATCGCTCTCTCGAGCGCATCACGCTCGAAATTTGTTCAGGTCTTCTCCGGCTATACGGGCATCGATCCGTACACGACGGCCGTGTCAGACGTTTACCAGGACTTCTTCGGCGAGGGTAACTTCACCGGCAAAGGCTTGTACGACGTCGATGCTTTTCAAACGACGCTCGAGAATCGCGTGCCGTCTAATTCCCTGCTCAGTCACGATCTTTTCGAGAGTTTATTTGCGCGCGCCGCACTCACGACAGACATCGAGCTGCTCGACGACTATCCCGCCTCTTACGAAGCTTACGCGAAGCGATCGCATCGCTGGGTACGCGGTGACTGGCAGATCGCTCGCTGGCTGTTTCCGTGGGTTCCGGATGGCAATCGCAAAAAGGTCCGCAACACGCTGTCGCTGATCGCGCGTTGGAAAATCCTCGACAATCTTCGTCGCAGCCTCGTCGCGCCTGGGTTGTTTCTGTGGCTCGTGGCTTCATGCGTGTTGTTTCCCGGCTCGGCGTTGCTGTGGTCGCTCTTTGTTTTTCTCGTCATCGCGTTTCCGGTTTACCTGCACGTTACGACAGGTCTCGCGATGCACCCGCGCGGCATTCCATGGACCAGCCATTTCTGGAGCCGCTGGGGCGACTTCCGCACCAACACCGCACAGATCGCGCTCTCGTTCGTGTTCCTGCCACACCAGGCATGGTTGATGTGCGACGCGATCGTGCGTGCCGTCTATCGCCAGCTAATCTCGCGAAGGAAGTTGCTCGAGTGGGTCTCGGCGGCCGAAGCGGAAAGATCTCTGCGCAACGATTTGCAGTCGTTCGTTCGCTTCATGTTACCGGCGTTGGTACTGACGATTGCCGCGCTCGGACTCACATTGAGTTTTAAACCTCGCGCACTGCCCGAGATAAGCACGCTCTTCGTCATCTGGATACTTTCGCCATTGATCGCTTACCTCGTGAGCAAGCCGCGACCAGCAGAACGAAAGCTTTTGAACGAAGAAGACAAGGCGTTCGCGAGACTGATCGCGCGTCGCACGTGGCGCTTCTTCGAAACTTTCGTGGGCGCAGATGATAACTGGCTGCCACCCGACAACTACCAGGAAGATCCGTCACCAGTCGTCGCGCATCGCACATCGCCGACAAACATGGGCTTGTTGCTCCTCGGTAATCACTCGGCGCGCGATCTTGGTTATCTCGGCGCGCTCGAATTACTCGAGCGCCATGAGCTGACGTTTGCGACGTTAGCGAAGCTAGGCCGGATGCATGGTCACTTCTTCAACTGGTACGACACCAAAACTCTCGAACCACTTCTGCCGCAATACATCTCGACAGTCGACAGCGGTAACCTCGCGGGACATCTCATCGCAGTCAAACAAGCCTGCATCGAGTTTCCGGAAACACGCCTCTTTGATGTGCACGTGATCGAAGGACTGACCGACACGATCAACGCCATCGACACAGAAGCGAGTGCGTTGGGCAGTTTCCGGCAACGCACTGATGTCGTGACCGTGAGACAGTTGCACGACGAGATCGGGGCGTGTCGTGAGCTGTTGCCGGTCGAGTCCAGCGAGAGTCTGTCGTCATGGATCGCGCTCTTTGATTCACTCGGACGCCGTGCTTCTGAAATCGAAGATATCGTGAACGCCCTCGTCCAGGAGCATGGCGAAGTCAGCTTCAAGGAGCTGCGCTGGTGGGTTGGCGCATTGCAACACCAGGTCAAATCATTGCGCAGAGACGCGGAATCGCTGACGGGCTGGGGTCGCTTGCTGCCTTCGGTCGAAAAAGAAATGAGCGACGCCGAGTTCGAGCTCCTACAGCAGGTCCCAACACTTGCCGAAATACCACAGCTCTGCGATAAAGCCCTGGTCCAACTTGCGGCCACGCATTCAGATGCCTCACCGGCCGTTGCCAAACTCACCAAAGCGCTCGAGCAATCCGCCGGCGCATCGTCAGACATGTTATCGCGCCTGAGTCGACTCGCTCGTCGTTGCGACGAGATCGTCGAGCAAATGGATTTCTCATTTCTCTTCGACGTGGAGCGCAAACTCTTCACCATCGGCTACAACGTCACTGCATCGCGCGCCGACGAGTCTTACTACGATCTGCTCGCCTCGGAAGCACGTCTTGCGAGCTTTGTCGGCATCGCCAAAGGAGACGTGCCGCAACAACACTGGTTCCGCATGGGCCGCGCGCTCACGAAAGTCGATGGCGGGCGCGCGCTGATCTCGTGGACCGGCACGATGTTCGAGTACCTTATGCCGCTCCTCGTCATGCGCAACTATCCCGCAACTTTGCTCGCGGAAACGTACAAAACAATAGTTGATCGCCAGATCGAATACGGTGAAGAGCGTGGCGTGCCGTGGGGAATCTCCGAAGCGGCCTACAACGTGCGCGATCTGCATTTCAATTATCAATATGGACCGTTCGGCGTTCCCGGTCTCGGTCTCAAGCGTGGACTGATCGAGGATCTCGTCGTCGCTCCTTACGCAACGATGCTGGCTCTAGGCATAGATCCGGACGCTGCGATGGACAACCTGCGACGGCTAGGGAAAGAAGGCGCACTTGGACCGTATGGCTTTTACGAATCGATCGACTACACGGCTGAGCGACTGCCGGAAGGCCAGAAGTCAGTGCTCATTCGCGCGTTCATGACGCACCATCAGGGCATGAGCCTCGTCTCGCTCGCGAACATTCTTCACGAAGATCTGGGCGCGAAACGTTTTCACTCCGATCCAACAGTGCAGGCGACCGAGTTGCTGCTGCAAGAGCGAATACCTGTCGGCGTGCCTGCGGCTCACCCGCGCTCGGAAGAAGTCCTGACCGGACGCGTGGCGCAAGCCATGCCGGGCATGATCACACGCGTTTACGAAACTGCGGACCTCGACACACCACGCACACAACTGCTTTCGAACGGCAGTTACAACGTCATGCTCACGACTGCCGGCTCCGGCTATTCACAGTGTGAAGACAACGCAGTCACGCGCTGGCGTGAAGACGTCACACAAGATAACTGGGGCGCGTTTATTTACCTGCGCGACGTTCGCAGCGGCGCCGTGTGGTCGGCAGGTATGCAGCCGGTGCGACGCAAGCCGCAGGCGTATCAAGTCGCGTTTTCGGAAGACAAAGCCGACTTCAGTCGCATCGATTCGGGAATCTCGACGCGCATGGAAGTCGTCGTTTCGGCAGAAGACAACGCGGAAGTGCGGCGCATCTCGCTCACGAACCATTCGTCACGCACGCGCGAGATCGAGTTGACGAGCTACGCGGAGATCGTTCTGGCGAGTCAGAATGCCGACGCCGCACACCAGGCGTTCAGCAATCTATTCATCGAGACGGAATTCGTGCCGGGCGAGAACGCGATCATGGCCCACCGGCGTCAGCGATCTTCAGACGAGCGTCCGATCTGGGGCGTGCACGTCGTCGTTGCGGAAGGTGCCCAGGTCGGCGCAGTCCAATACGAAACGGATCGCGGACGTTTTCTCGGTCGCGGGCGGACGGCCGGAAATCCGATCGCGGTGATGGAAGATCGCCCGCTTTCAAACACGACGGGCGCCGTGCTCGATCCGGTTTTCAGCCTGCGACGGCGCGTGAGAATTCCTCCGAATCAAACGGTTCGTTGCTCGTTCAGCACAGCCGTGGCGCGATCGCGCGAAGAGGCGCTGGCGCTCGCTGACAAGTATCACGATCCGAACATCTTCGAGCGTGAGCTTCGTCTCGCCTGGACCAAAGCGCAAGTCGAGATGAGCCACCTGAAGATCGACGCGGAAGAAGCGCACCTGTTTCAACGTCTCGCGGCGCGCATCGTCTATTCGGATCCGTCGCTGCGCCCGACGCCTCACACGCTCGCGCTCAACACGAAAGCGCAGTCGAGCCTGTGGGCTTACGGCATCAGCGGCGACCTGCCGATCGTTGTCGTTCGCATTGATAAAGCCGCAGACATGCGGACGGTGAAGAAGCTCGTGCGCGGACACGAATACCTGCACTACAAAGGACTGAGAGTCGATCTAGTGATTCTGAACGACTCGCCGACCGACTATCTACAGCTACTGCACGGGGATCTCGATACGACGATTCGGACAAGCGGCTTGCAAGCATTGCAGGACAAGCCCGGCGGAGTTTACCTGCGGCGCTCGGATCAGATGCCTGAGGCCGATCGCATTCTTCTTCACGCTGTGGCGCGTGTCGTAATCGTCGCGGAGCGCGGGTCATTCGAGGATCAGATCGAGCGTCCACGAGTTGGAGAGCCACTGCCGCCACCGCTCGTGCCGCGTGTTCCACCACAAACATATCCGGAATTGGCGGTGCCGCAGCCCGACCTGACGTTCTTCAACGGCCTCGGCGGTTTCCATCAGGGGGGGCGTGAATACGTCACTGTTCTCGGTGCGGAACAGTGGACGCCCGCGCCGTGGTCCAATGTCATCGGCAACAACGTCGATTTCGGGTTCCTGATTACCGAGACTGGCAGCGGCTGCACGTGGTCGGTTAACAGTCGTGAGAATCGTCTGACGCCGTGGTCCAACGATGTCGTCAGCGATCCGCCCGGTGAAGTCGTTTACGTGCGCGACGAAGACTCGGGCACGGTTTGGTCCGCGACGCCTCTGCCGATTCGCGAGCGCGAGCCGTACATCGTCAGGCACGGACAGGGCTACAGCGTCTTCGAACACACCAGTCACGGCATTTCGCAGGAGTTGCTCGTCTTCGCGCCACTCGATGCGCCTGTAAAGATCTCGTTGTTGCGTTTGCGGAATCGCACTGCAAGAAAACGACGACTCACAGTTACTAACTACAACGAGCTGGTGCTCGGCGTTTCGCGAGCTTCGTCCGCGCCCTACATCATCACCGAGATCGACGCAAACAACTCGACCATCTTTGCGAAGAATCCTTTCAACAACGAGTTCGCGGAGCGCGTTGCATTCGCGGCGACTAGCGAAAGAATGTTGAGCGCGACGTGTGATCGCAAGGAGTTCATCGGTCGCAACCGGTCACTCGAAACGCCAGCCGCCCTGCGACGATTGAATCTGGCCGGAAGGGATGGCGCCGGCCTCGATCCGTGCGCCGCGATTCAGACGAGTGTCGAGCTCGCTCCAAACGAAGCACGCGAAGTCATCTTCCTGCTCGGCGAAGCTCAGTCGAAAGAGGCAGCTCAATCCGTGGTCTCTGCATTTCGTCAACCCGGACACGTTAACGCAGCATTCGAACGTGTGCTGGCGCACTGGGACGAGCTGCTGGGAACGATCGAAGTGCACACGCCCGACGCAGCGCTGGACACGATGCTCAATCGCTGGCTGGTGTACCAGTCTCTTTCGTGTCGCGTTTGGGCGCGCACGGCGTTCTATCAGTCGGGCGGCGCTTTCGGTTTTCGCGATCAGTTGCAGGACGTGATGGCCCTTGTCTACAGCAGTCCTGACATCACACGCAAACAGATTGTTATCGCAGCGGCGCACCAGTTCAAAGAAGGCGACGTGCAGCACTGGTGGCATCCGCCGAGCGATCGCGGCGTGCGTACCCGCATCTCCGACGACCTGCTGTGGCTGCCTTTTGTGACTGCGTTCTACATCAACGTGACTGGCGACGAGTCTGTGCTCGAAGAAGTAGTTCCATTCCTCGAACAGCCGCTGCTCGCTCCCGATCAGCATGAGATCTACATGCAACCAACGGTTTCACAGGAAACAGCGCCGATTTATGAACACTGCGTGCGTGCACTCGATCGCAGCCTTGCCGTGGGCGAGCATGGTCTGCCGTTGATGGGCGCCGGCGATTGGAACGACGGCATGAACCGCGTCGGCATCGGCGGCAAGGGCGAGAGCGTGTGGCTCGGTTGGTTTCTCTACACGACCCTGGCTGCTTTCACACCGCACGTCGATGCGCGTAACCAGAAGATGCGCGGCAATCGTTATCGCAAACATCTCGATACCTTGCGCAAGTCGCTCGAGGAAAAAGCGTGGGACGGCGACTGGTATCGTCGCGCTTATTTCGACGACGGCACACCACTCGGCTCGGCGCGGAATGAAGAGTGTCGCATCGACTCGATCGCGCAATCGTGGGCGGTGATTTCAGGAGCGTCGGATCCGTATCGAATGGGCCGTGCGATGGCTGCGGTTGAGGAGTATTTGATCCGTCGCGGCGATGGACTCGTGATTCTCTTCACGCCGCCATTCGACAAAGGCAATCTCGATCCGGGTTATATAAAAGGATACGTGCCCGGCGTGCGCGAGAATGGCGGGCAGTACACGCACGCGGCAATCTGGACCATGATCGCGTATTCGATGCTCGGCGATGGCGAGCGCGCCGGTGAATTGTTCTCGTTACTGAATCCGATCAATCACTCGTCAACACGGGCAGGTTTGCACAAGTACAAGGTCGAGCCGTACGTTGCGGTGGGTGATGTTTATGCGGTGCCGCCGCACACTGGTCGTGGTGGGTGGACGTGGTATACGGGATCGGCCGGCTGGATGTATCGCGCCGGACTGGAGTCGATACTCGGATTCAAGTTGCAAAAAAATCGACTCGAGATCGATCCGTGCGTGCCGCGCTGGTGGCGCGACTTCGAGATCATGTATCGCCGTGGACGCGCTGTTTACCGGATCAAAGTCGAGAACCCGGTGGGTGTGAGTCGTGGTGTGGTGAGCGTCGAGGTTGATGGTGTGGCGCAGAACGTCATCGAATTGATCGATGACGAAAAGATGCACACTGTTCGGATCGTAATGGGCGAGCAGGTCAAAACCGAAGAAACAAGCGAACCAGCCCAACAAGCGCAGGCTAACTAAACCGCTGCCATGTCAGCCTCACTGATATCGAAGTTTGCTGAAACCTTCTGCACGTCGTCATGGTCTTCGAGTGCTTCCATCAGTTTCAACATCTGGCGCGCGTCGGAGCCTTCGAGCTTTATGTAGGTCTGCGGCACAAACTCGACTTCCGCGACCTGCGGCTCTATGCCCGCGCGTTTAACCGCCGCCTGCACTGCTTCGAACGCTTCCGGTGACGTGATGATCTCGAAATTGTCTTCATCATCGCGCAGATCGTCCGCGCCGGCTTCAATCACGAGATCGAAAAGCTCTTCCTCTGACTTATCAGACTTGCTGATGACGATGTAACCCTTCTTGTCAAACATCCAACCCACTGAGCCACTCTCACCGAGGTTGCCGCCATTCTTCGAAAACAGGTGGCGAATTTCCGCGACCGTGCGATTGCGATTGTCAGTCAGCGACTGAATGAGCAGCGCCACGCCGCCCGGACCATAACCTTCGTACGTGATCTCTTCGTAATTGACTCCTTCTTCCTCGCCCGTGCCGCGGCGAATGGCGCGATCGATCGTGTCGTTGGGCATATTTCCGCCCTTGGCATCGAGAATCGCCTTGCGCAGGCGCGCGTTGGCGTCTGGGTCACCGCCGCCGGTGCGCGCCGCGACGGTAATTTCTTTAATAAACTTCGTGAACAGTTTGCCGCGCTTGGCATCGAGCGCGCCTTTCTTGTGCTTAATACTGTGCCATTTCGAATGTCCGGACATTGTGTTTCAGATCCTTCTGGAGTTTGTGGGTCGGATGGGCAATATATCACAGGAGGGGTTTTCTCACGCAAAGGCGCAAAGGTCGCAAAGACGCAAAGGTGGGTCAAGTGTTTCCGGCGTGTTCGAAGCATTTGACCTGCCTTTGCGTCTTTGCGATCTTTGCGCCTTTGCGTGAGAACCTACTTTAGCGCCTCGTACTCTTTCCGCGCGTCGACCAGCACCGGCAAGTCGTGATCGGCGTCTTTCCACAATGCAAAGAAATCCTGGTACGCCTTGCGGGCACCCGCGGTGTCGCCACCCGTCGCGAGGGCGCGCCCGAGACCGAGGTGAGCCAGAACGTGCGTACACGAAAGAATATCTATTCCCGGCTGGTCTATCACTTTCTTGAACTCCGCTGCGGCCTCGTTTCCCATCCGCTGCTTGAGATACAAGTTTCCTCGCGCGTAGGTTGTTCCGAGACCAAGGATCATTCCACCTTCATACCCGCGGATTGACTCGAACAACTTAATCGCCTGACTCACATTCCCGCGACTCTCCTCGATGCCGGCAGTTACAATCGGCGGCACAATAGTATTGATGACCGTGTTCTTAGGATACGCGGCGCGCGCTTCGTCGAGCAGTTTTTGCGCCTGGTCGCGATCGTCGCAAGCCGCGTAGATCGCGGCGCCGTTCGCGAGATTCATTTGACCACGCAGCAGATCCAGCGCCGCCTTCGCGTTAGCTTTCGCCTGATCACACTTGCCGATGTACATCAGATCATTCGCCAGCCCCATCAATACGCTCGACGCATTCTCCGTACGATTCTGCTGCTTCAACATCTCGACTGCGCGCTTTCGCAACTCTTCCGACTGCTTCAGCTTGCCGGAGTACAATGCGGCCAAACTCAGAAACCCGGTGAATTGCCCCTCCTCAGGCTTGCCTTTGACCCAATTTACCTCGCGCTCCATTGCCGCCTGATCCTGTCGCAGAAAAGCAAACTGATAGTTCTTGAAGTGCGCCGTGAACGCGTCGGGATTGATCTTCTGGGATTCTCGTTCCGCTTGCTCCGCTTCATCAAAACGGCCCAGGCTCATGAAGGTATCAACGAGATTGTCATGCCCACTGATGTTATTCGGACTCAGCCGCACTGCTTCGAGCGCTTCTGGCAAAGCTTCCTCGTTTCGTCCGATCAGCCTGTAGTTCAGCGAAAGATTGTTATGCGGGATAAAGTCGTTTGGATAAAGACGCGACCATGTCTTGAGCGTTTCAATCGTCTGATCGATCTCACCCGTGATATATGAGTAATACTTCTCTTCAATGTAGAGTCGCTCGCGCTCACTGACTCGATCACGAAGCTCGTAAGCCTTCTGCACATATTCTTTCGCAGTTTCGAGCTGTTCGTCGTTTACGTACTGAACGCCGATGCGCGCGTAGGCCATCGCGAAGTTTGGATCGAGGTCGACCGCGCGTTTGTAGAAAGTCAACGCTTCTCGCGACCTTCCTTTCGCACGCTCGTCGTTGGCCATCGTATAGGCCTTCAGAGCTTCGAGTGACGACGTGGTTGCCTGCTCGATATTCACGTCGTACTTCTGCATCGAGCTCAGCGATTCGCCGAGCTTCTTGCGCAGATTCATTGCTGCCGTGCTAAGCGACGCGAGTACTTTTTCTTTACTCTCGGCCTCGATCTGCTCGCGCGCGATTGGATCGCCGGACCGCGGGTTCACTGCTTCCAGAGTGATCACGTAATGACTGCCGAGACTCACGATCGATCCCGTCAACATCGCCTTGATTCCCTGTCGCTCGCAGATCTCTCGACCAACATCGCGCGTGATGCGATCGTCGGGCGGCCGGCCCATGAAGCGCAGTGTCTCGCGCACACGATCGTCGGGAAACAGATTCAAGAACGGCGTCTGTCCGAGATTCACCGCGAGTGCTTGTTTCAACGTGCCGTCAAAGACTGGCTCGCCTGTCGTGTTGACGAAGTCGGTCAGCAGAACCGTGTCGCGCTCGGTCATCAGCGGATGCGAATTGCGTTTGTAAAAATAGAAAGCGGAAGCGCTGATGACAACGATAACGAGCGCGACCAGAACCACGGCAATCTTGTTACGTTTGATTCCGGTGACAAGGTACTCAGCGCTCGAAACATGACTGATCGTTTTCTCGGCAGTCGGCACTGGCTGTTGGGCGATCGTCGTCGGCGTGCCAGAGAAATCGCTGATCTTCGAACGTGTGAAACTGACAGGCGCCGCAGACCTTTCCAGCTCAGTTTGAAATTCGAGACGCTGCTTGAGCCGTTTCAGGTCTGTGATGAGCTCTTTGATTGTTTGATAACGCTCGTCACGATCCTTGCGCAGCGCCTTCATGACGATCCAATCAAGCTCGGCCGGCACTTCCGGCGCGAAGCGTGCTAGCGGCGGCGGTTCCTTCTGCGTAATAGCGACGATCACGTCGGTTGACGTCTCACCCTCGAACGGAGTGCGACCCGCGATCATTTCGTAGATCACAACGCCGAGACTCCAGATATCGCTGCGTGCATCGACGGGTTTTCCGCGCGCCTGCTCTGGCGACATGTAGTGAGACGTTCCCATCACAACGCCGGCGTCCGTTTGTACCAGCACACGCGTCGCTGCCTCGCCATCTGACGGGCTGCGATCGACAGTCTCGGTGAGTTTCGCGAGACCGAAGTCCAACACCTTCACGTAGCCGTTGCGACGCACCATTATGTTGTCGGGCTTGATGTCGCGATGAACGATGCCGGCGGCGTGTGCTTCTTCGAGGGCGCTTGCAACCTGGACCGCGATATCGAGAATCGTGTGCGTCTCGAGTTGCGAGGCAGCCATCTTGCGACGCAGCGTCACGCCGTCGATGAATTCGGTGGCGATGTAATGCCTGCCTTCGTCGATCCCCATCTCGTGAATCGTGAGAATATTTGGATGGTTCAGGTTCGACGCTGCTGAGGCTTCCTGCTCGAAACGATGCAGGCGATCTTTGTTGGTGGTGAATTCCTCGCTCAGGATCTTGATCGCGATCTTGCGTCCGAGCTTCATATCTTCGGCGAGATAGACCTCACCCATTCCGCCGGCGCCAAGCTTCTCGAGTATTCGATAGTGCGAGACCTTCTCAGGATTCATCTATGTGCTTTTGTGCTTCTTTGTGGCTAAAAACTCCGAAACGGTCCGCTCAACAGCGTTCCCGTCACCGCCTGTTGAAACAGCCATAGAATCAAAATCGCAACGAGCGGAGAAATATCAATCCAACCGAGCGGCGGGATCATTCGGCGCAGTGGACCCAGCAACGGCTCAGTAACGTCAACCAGAAAACGCATCAGACGGTTCGTGTAGCTGAGCATTCCCCACGAGAAAATAATGCGAATGGTAATGAACAGCATGTAAATCGAGATTAAGCCGCTAAGAATAAACCCGATGACGCGGAAGATGGCCCCACTTTGCGCGCTCCCGATGACCCCAACCACTGTCGAGGCCACAGTCCCAACGAGCTGAAGCACGAACCAGCCAAGCAGGATCACGATCAGAATCACCACGAGCGGCGCAAACTTCGTGTCGACGCCAAACCCACGTAACCCGCCTCGCACCGGAATAACGAAACTATCAGTGAGTCGCCGAACGGTGCGCGACGTCCACGCAAATGGATTTAAATCCATCGCATCGGCGATCAGTCTCGCGATCATCAGCACTATGACAGCCACGATGGCGATCTTGACGCCGGAGTTAATGAACCAAACAATCCGATCGATGATGAGCATGTTTGTTAATGTCTCGGACCACGTTCGCCGAAGATGGCCGTGCCGACGCGTACCATCGTGGCGCCCTCTTCGATTGCTACTTCAAAATCGTTAGTCATCCCCATCGACAGCTCGCCCTTCCCACTCGCAAATGCGCCACGAGCCGCAAGCTCGTCTCTCAACTCTCGTAATCGACGAAAGTAAGGACGGCTTTGTTCCGGGTTGTCAAAAAACGGCGGCAGCGTCATCAGCCCTGTAAACTCCAGGCGACTCAATGGGCCAAGAGCCTCAACCAAATGGGTTAGTTCTGATTCATCGATACCCGATTTGGTTTCTTCATGTCCGAGGTCGACTTGGATCAATACTGCCAGTGTATCCCTGCCCTCTTCGGCGCAAAGACGATCGAGACGCCGCGCTAAATCGAGAGAATCGAGCGAGTGGATGACGTCAAAAAGGTTAACGGCACGCCTTGCTTTATTGGCCTGGAGGTGCCCGACGAGGTGCCAGCGAGCGGCGTCGCGCCCCACTTCCATGATCTTCCCCTCAGCCTCCTGGACGCGATTTTCTCCGATATCCGCTGCTCCAAATTCGATCACTCTCTTTATAGCAGACGCTGGATGGGTCTTGCTGATGGCAATGAGCCGCACCTCTTCGGGACGCCGGCCACAGCTATTTGCGGCCGCTGTAAGGCGCGCGCGAATGGCCGTAAGTCTTATGTTTAGTTGGTCTTGCGCCGGGTCGACATTTGCCATACAGAAGCTCAGCAGGGTGCTCGTTGCGCAATCATAATAACCTAAACAGCAAAAGCTCACAGAAGCGGCACTCGAATTGATGCTACGGTAGCCCTGTTGCGGCCCCATACCCCTCATAGGTCCGTAAATTTTCGGAGAGGAACTTTTATGAAGTCTTGGACATCTAAAACCCCGTTAGGAATTTTAGTAGTGGGTCTGGTGCTACTCTTCGGTGCGTCAACTGATGCAATGGGCCAGGGACGTGGTCGAAGAAGTTCACACTGGGATAAGAAGTGCGAAAAGTTTGTTAACTGTCATGACGCGCGTGACGGCCGCTGGGATGGTCGGGGACCCAATCGTCAAAGGGGGTACACGAACAACTTCAGACGTTACCGCAGAGATCGCGACTTCGACCGTATCAGTCGAAGAGATCGTTTCCGCCGCGATCGTGATTGGCAACATAATAGATGGCGTCGTTTGAGATAGGCATTCTTGACACCCTCCACACGCATTCGCATAATGACCTACCCGGCATCTTGCGGATGTGGCGGAACTGGCAGACGCGCAGGTCTCAGAAGCCTGTGATGGTGACATCGTGGAGGTTCAAGTCCTCTCATCCGCACCAAGGAGTAGTGAGGCGAGTCTACAAACAGGCTCGCCTCTTTGTTCCTCTTAACAAACTCTTAACAACTCTTAACACAACCCCCACACACAAACGTAAAAATAATTGTCACGGATTTTCGGATGCTGGTGTTTTCGTATTTAGAGGTCCAGTTCCGAAAGGGGAGTATTAATGAACGTCGAACAAGCAGCTTTGATGGAAAACGACAACTTGAGACATGCTCGTGTGAACAGCACACTACCCGAAAGAACGGTGCGTTTGAAACTCGCCGAGCGACCCGATCGCGATCGCATTCAGAGGGTTGTCGATCTGGCCGACGCACTTTTGATAGAAGCTGAAACACTGGCACGCGACAAGGCGTTCACCGAGGAAGCAACGAGACTCAAACCGTTAGACATTCTCGGCGGTATTAATTTCTACGACGAGGTCGAACGCTTCGAGACTCACCTGATCAAAATGGCTCTTGCCGAAACCGGAGGTAATCAAGCGAAGGCTGCAAGGCTTCTTGGCATTAAGGCAACCACGCTCAACTCCAAAATTAAACTTTTTAAAATTGACGTAGGCTAGACTCCCCAGTCATCGTCCTTCTTCAATTAACTGCTTCCGACGTACCGAAGAGCTCGGCTTCGGTCACGTCGGAAACAGTCAACACCTGCTCCTGAAAAAGATTTGAATCGACGAGTGTCTGCACGACGTAACGACCCGCCGTCGGGAAAGTCACGTTTACAAAGAAGCTGATATTGTCAGCGAAGCCGCCTGAGGCAATCTCGAAGCGCGTCGGTTGCGATACGACTACGGGCGTTTTTCGATCGGGTGTGAGTATGCGCACCTCGGAGAGGTAACTGCCCTGCCCTTTCCAGTGGTTGACTACTGCAAACTTGATCAACGACACCGGCACTTGCTGCACCATGATGTTCTGGAAAACACCCATGAACGACAGCTTGTTGCCGGCTTCTAATCTGACGTCATCACAAAATAACGTATAAAGTAATTCCAGGTTCTTTGTTGATTCTTCTGTGCTACTCATTGTTAGTCCTGTCTATTCCAACATTCCTTTAAACTCGTCTTCATCGATCACGGTGACGCCGAGCGACTGTGCTTTATCCAATTTCGATCCGGCCGCCTCTCCAGCTACAACGTAGTCCGTTTTTTTACTGACTGATGAATTCACTCTGCCGCCACGTGCTTCGATCAGCGCGCGTGCTTCATCGCGTGTGAAAGTCGCCAGCGTTCCCGTGAGCACAAATTGTTTGCCTTCGAAGCGCTCATCAGCCTGTGCACTGCTCCGGCGCTCAGCTTCAGTTCTAATGCCTACGGCTCGCAGCCTATCACAAAGCGCTCGGTTCCCTTCATCGTCGAACCAGTCGCGCACGCTCTCAGCGACCGTCAATCCGATCTCAGGAATCGCGTCCAACTCTTCCACCGATGCTTCCATCAACTTCTCGAGCGAGCCAAGCTCGTGCGCGAGTATGCCTGCGGTGCGTTCACCGACGTGACGAATGCCGAGCGCGTAAATCAGGTTTGAAAGATCTCGCGACTTGCTTGCTTCGATCTGCGAGAGAAGATTCGACGCTGACTTCTTCGCCATCCGTGGCAGACCAGCGACTTGATCGAGCGTTAACGAATAGAGATCGCCGACGTCCTTCACGAGATTCGCTGCCAAGAGTTGCTCGGCGAGCACGTCGCCCAGACCCTCGATGCGCATCGCACGTCGCGACGCGAAGTGAAGCAGACGTCCCATCAGTTGCGCCGTACAATCCGCCGCGACACAGCGTGCGACGACTTCACCTTCGATACGCGAGATCAAGCCACCACAGACCGGACAATTCTCAGGCGGCACGAAATCCTTTTCTTTGCCCGTGCGCCTTGACGTGACGACGCTCAGCACTTTCGGAATGACCTCGCCGCTCTTCTCGATCATTACCCAGTCGCCGATCTTGACGTCGAGGCGCCTGATCTCGTCTTCGTTGTGCAGCGTTGCGCGCGAAACGGTCGTGCCTGCGAGAAAGACGGGCTCCAGAAGTGCGACGGGCGTAATCGCGCCGGTGCGTCCCACCGAGACAAAAATATCCCGGACCTGCGTTGACGCCTGGCGCGCGGGATACTTGTATGCGATCGCCCAGCGCGGGGCTTTCGAGGTTGCGCCAAACTCATCTTGCAACGCAGTCGAGTTCACCTTCACGACGAGACCGTCGATCTCGTAACCGAGATCGTCGCGCAAAGCTTCTTTCTCATTCGCGAAGTCGATCACTTCATCGATCGTCTCGCAAAGTTTGCGATGCGGGTTCACGCGAAAGCCTGCCGCTTCGAGCCAGTCGAGTGCTTCCCAGTGCGTGGGAAACGGTTTGCGAACATTCACGAGCAGATCGTAAGCAAACATGTCGAGCTTTCGACGTGCGACGAGACGCGGGTCGAGCTGGCGGATCGCTCCGGAGGCAGCGTTGCGCGGATTCATATAACGAGGTTCGCCAAGCTCTTCTCGCTCCGCGTTCGTCCGTTCAAAAACGTCTCGTGGTATGAAGACTTCGCCGCGCACTTCGAGATTCGAGTCGATGCGTTTCGCCTCAGATCTCAGGCGCAACGGAACGCTGCGGATCGTGCGCGCGTTCTGCGTCACGTCTTCACCGATGCGCCCGTCACCACGCGTGACACCACGAATCAACAAACCATCTTCATACTGTAGCGACAACGAGAGGCCATCGATCTTGAGCTCCGCGACATACTCGAGTTTCCGGCCTTCAGCCAGGCGCTGACAACGCTCATCAAACGCACGCAGCTCGTCGATGTTGTAGCTATTGTCGAGCGAGAGCATCTGCCGCGTGTGAACAACTTCGGGAAAGCCTTCCGCGGGTCGCCCACCCACGCGCTGTGTCGGACTGTCAAATGTAATCAGCTCCGGATTCTCATCTTCGAGCTTCTGGAGCTTCTCCATCAGCAGATCGTATTCACGATCGGAGATCTCGGGAGCGTTGCCGACATAGTAGAGCTCGTCGTGATGACGGATCTCGTTTCTAAGTTTTTCGATCTCGGATAATTTTTTGACTTGTTTGGCCACGGATTATGCGGATGATGATTTTAGTTTGTGGATTACGCGCCCGATGAGTTTGATGGTCTTGATGAAATCGTCGACGCGGATATTTTCATTCGGACCGTGCGGATTCGATCCGGCGTAGCCTGTGCCGAAAGACGCTACCGGTGTCGGCGGATCAGAAACACCACATACTGCCCCAACCGGTCCGCTCGACGGATCCATCGGATAAATAACCGGTGGCTTTTCGTAAATCTCCGTGGTTGACTCAATTACTGCACGAGCGACACGCGACTGCGCGGAGGACTTTGCAAGCGGCGCACTGCCGAGCTCGATGATCTCGATGTCTTTGAAGCCACGAACGTCGAGATGTTTTCGCAAGAGTCCGACAACGATCGGCGCTGTTAGATCCGGCACGAGCCGGAAATCGAGTCGCGCCATCGCGGTGCTTGGCAAGACGGTCTTCGCGCCGGCGTCAGTGTGGCCAGTGTGAATACCGCAGATCGTGCAGGTGGCGCCGAAGATGTGTTCTTTGACGAGTGTGTGGCCCTTCATCGCGCGCACCCAGCCGCCGATGCGAAACTCGCGCTTCAGTCCGACTTCGTCGAGCTCGATGTTCTTCAAAACTTCCGCATCTTCATCACTGATCGGCGCGATGTGCGACGAGAATCCATCGATCGTGATCACGCCTTTTGGCGAAGTGATGGTGGCGAGCGCCTGTACGAGACGCCAGGCGGGATTGGGAACGATCGTGCCCCACTTCGAGTGCAGATCGGAATGCGCGCCAAACGCACGCAGTTCTAAAAACGTGATCCCCTTGAAGCCGAGACTGACAACCGGGGTCTCTTTCGTGTCAGCCGAGCCTTCATCCCACAGGCAACCGTCAGCCTGCAACAACTCCGCATTCTCAGTCGTGAAGCGATAAAGACTCGGACTGCCAAGTCCATCTTCGCCTTCGACGATGAAGCGAAGCGTGACCGGAAGTTTTCCAAATGTCTTTTGATACGCCTCGACTGCCGCAAGACGCGCAACGAGGTCACCTTTACTATTCGCGGCGCCGCGTGCGTACAACTTGCCGTCCACGATCGTGGCGGCGAAGGGCCCCGAAGTCCATTCAGTCAGGTGGCCCACCGGCTGAACATCATAGTGCCCGTAAACAACAAACGTCTTTGGACCACTACCACACTCACCATAGATGATCGGATAGCCGGAACCAACACGAAACGATCGCGTCCCGATGCCCACTCGCTGCATCGACTGCTCCACCGTTTCCGCAATCGCGCGCATACCCGTGCCGCGCGCCGCAACTGACGGCATGCGGCAAAGCTGCTGCAACCGCTCCGTAAAGCTGCGCGCGTGCCTGTCTACATATCGATCAAATTTCGTAAATATCAATCTGTGTTTATCCGTGGCTAAATATTCGCCTCAAAGAACACGTACCTCGACTGCTCTTCACCGCGCTCAAACCCCGCGCAAATTAGTCTCTCCGCAAACGCCCGCTTGAACTCTTCCCTCACACGCGTCTGCTCCTCACGCGCGCGTTGCGCATCACGCTTCACCAGCGCATTCCAATCAGCCGGTACCGCGATCGTGGCTACACGCTTCCCTTCGAACGGCGCCTCAGCTCCTTTCGCCAGCGCATGCACTCGCTCAGAATCTATCTTCCACGTTGCAGACAACCGATCACTCGGCAGACCGAGCCGCTCATCAGCTCCGTAATCAATGCCATAAAAATCATCAAGGTAGGTTTCAACAGTCGCGCCGAGCCGGTTCAAATTGAAGTGCGCATTACGCGCCAGCATCGGATCCCAGGTCCACTTGATCAACTTCCTACCTTCGCTCAGCGCACGCTCACGCTGCGCCCACTTCAAACGCGCGCCGACGCCTTTGTTCTGATAGTCCTTCGCGACCGCCATCACGTGCGAGTATCCGAAGATCTCTAACCCGCGCACCGCAGCGAGATGATGAACAAACCCAACCATGCGATCGGCGACGAATGCGCCAAGAGTCCAGCCGCCGGCCTGGCGGGACACGATCAAATGCCGGCGAGGTGAGATTTCAAGATCAGGAAGTCCGAATGCTTCACGCTGCAACGCCACACAACGATCAAACTGTTCGATCGTTGTGCACTCCCGAATTGTCGTCTCTTCCATCCGTAAACATTATCCCTTCAATGGACGTGCCGGTATTTGAATTGTTGCCTGTAATCCGCGCGGTACGAGGTTCTCCAGAGTCACTCGTCCGTTGATCAGCTCGAGCAGTTTACGACCGATGATGATGCCGAGCTCGTTGATGTTCGGTTCGTGATTTGCCGAGTCGTGCTCCGGATCGAAAACGTTTCCGAGGTCCGCGCGCGACTCACCGTTGTCGATCACTTTGAACAACAACATCCCGCCTGCGTCACCGTCGATGTTGATTCGCACCGATTCGCCTGCGGGACTACGACTCACTGCCCAAGCGATGAAGTTGAAGAGCACCTGTCGCAACTTTCCCTGATCAGTAACAATGGTTGTGATCTCCGGAGCCAGCTCATACTCGATCTTGACTTGCTGTTTCTGCGCCATTCGCGCGGCCGCCGCACACGACTCTCGCAAAGTCTCTCTGATCGAAAACTCCTGTAGAAAAACTTCCGTATGCCCCGCTTCGATGCGCGACAGATCTACGAGCTGATTCAAACTCGCTTGCAGTTGCAAGCCTGAGTCCTGCACTTTCTGGCAGAAACGGCGCTGCGTGTCAGTCAGCTCTTCCTGGTCGAGCAGGATTTCAGTAAATCCAAGTATCGAAGTTAACGGAGTCCGCAGCTCGTGCGACATACGCGCCAAAAACAATGAGCGGTAATGTGAAACCCGCCGTAGCTCGCGATTCGCCTCTTCCAGCTCGGCCGTGCGCTTTCTCAACTCAGCGATCAGCAGTTCTTCGCGTGAGCTGGGTTCCGCGGCCGCGCTCGGGGCTACGCCGTTGGACTTCGTGACGTTCTCCCTGTCGACACTTTCGTGTGCTATATCGTCCATATAGATCTCATCAACCTGCCTGAAGAGTTCAGCAAACTTGGGGGTCAATCAGGGTGTTTATGTGGCTTCAATATAGGGTTTACCGTTCGAGGCTGTCAAAGTTTAGTTATATCTTTCTTGTGCTTTTTCTGCGTCTTTGTGGCTAAATATCGCGGGATGAACGGCCAACTCAGCGAGCAGCCGCTGACGGAACTAATTCGTGAAATCGCAGCGAAGTCTCTGAGCGGCAGGTTGCGGCTCGAACACGAGCGCGTCCATGTGGTCGCTTATTTTGAGCAGGGAAAGTTTCTGTATGCCGCCGCTAACGTGCGCACACTGCGCGTGCGTGAATATTTGATAAAGGCAGAAGCAGTATCGGATCAGGATCTCGCGCAGTTTAATGAGCGCGTTTCAGACACGGATTTGCTCAAAGTACTGTGCGCGCAGAAGCTGCTGTCGCCGGAGTTAGCGGAACAGATTCAAACGCGACTGATGACCGATGTGCTGCGGCTTGCGCTTCTATGGACTGACGGCGCGTGGGAGTTTGATGGCCGATCGCGTCTGAGCGAAGAACTGAATCCGCAGATCGACTTCGATGCACTGTTACTGGAAGCCGCACGCAGACTCCCGGCGAAGTTTGCGGCTACTCGTTTTGACAATCCGGCGGAGCTGATCACACCGGTCGCCGAGCCGCTGTTAAATGAGAATCTGCTGCCGGCAGAAGCCTTTCTACTTTCGCGCGTAGATAGACCGACTACCGTGCGCGAGATCGTTGCCGTTAGTGGACTGGGCCATGATGAAACGCTCGGACACCTCTATGCGCTCGCACTCGCCGGACTGCTCAAACGCGAACACTGGCCGGCTGTATTTCGAGATGAACAAGCAACTCGGCCAGCGGCGCCTAAGAAGGTCGCGCCTCCCCCTCCGCCACCAGTTGAGCGCGAGCAAAGTCACGATACCGATCTACAAGACGTTGAGAATCTTCTCGTGAGAGTGAAAAATGCGCGCACGCACTACGAGGTTCTGGGTGTTGCGCATGAGATCTCAGCACCTGAGTTGAAGACGGTTTATTACCAACTGGCGCGGCGTTATCATCCCGATCGCTTTCGCAAAAGTGCGCCAGAGCTAGTGCCACGCATCGAAGCTGCGTTTGCACGGATCACACAGGCTTACGATACGCTGCGCGACGATCAGCTACGTGCAAGCTACAACGCGAAACTCGAGGTGCGCAAAAAAGTCGATCAGATTGCAGACGCCGCGCCGAAAGCTAGCACACCGGCGCCGCAACCCGAGGCAGTTGTAGAAGGCGGTGCTGAACCGGTCGTGTCGGCAGCAGAACGGGCGGCGCTTCAGTTTAAAGAAGGCTTCGCCGCACTCGAGATGGGTCAAAAGAAAGTCGCACTCGGATTATTTGCGTCGGCCGCGAGAGCCGTTCCGAACGAGCCACGTTACCGCGCACATTACGGTCAGGTACTCGCGCAAAATGAAGCCACAAGACGCGCCGCCGAAGCAGAATTGAATGCCGCCGTAAAGCTCGATCCGAAGAACGCTGAATACCGGATGATGCTGGCGGAGTTGTATCGAGACCTCGGTTTGAAGCTGCGCGCGAAAGGTGAGGCTGAGCGCGCCGTCGCCGCCGACCCAAATAACCGGAAGGCGCGTGACCTCTTGCGATCTCTAAAATGAGCCACAAAAAGGCACAAAAGGCACAAATAAGAATAGTGAGAGGACGAAGTTACTCTTCCAGAGTTTTTCTTTTTGCGATTTTTGTGCTTTTTTGTGGCTAAGAAATTATGGCGGCAGTTCAGACAGAGTTGATTGATAGCGCGGCGGCTGAGGCTTTTATACAGCTCGCGAAGACGACGGATAAGTTTGAGCGCTACGAGAATCCGCACGCGCAACGCATCGCAGCTATCGCGGATGAGATCGCGCAGCAGTTTCAACTCGCGCGTCACGATCGCGGTTCGTTGTACGCTGCGGCGCTTTTGCACGACCTCGGCGAGGTGGCGATGGAGCGTGATTACATCCAGGCTACCGGACCGCTCTCTACCGAAGAGCGACTTGATCTTTCACGTCATCCGGTGCTTGGTGAACGCGAGGCGTCGAGAGTCGGAGCGGATCGTGCGGCACAGTTGCTCGTCCGCTGGCATCATGAATGGTGGAACGGCGCAGGCTATCCTGACGCGCTGCGACGTGAAGAGATCCCGCTCGCGGCGAGGATCTTGCGACTGGCTGATTCATATGCCGCGCTCACCGATGCGCGTCCATTCCGCGCCGCGATGACGGAAGAAGACGCGCGACGCGTATTGATAGATGGCGCGGGGATCGAGTTCGATCCGGCAGTGGTGAATATGTTCCTGTCGCTCGAGCGTTTTCCGGAGTTGGAGTCGTTTGCGAAAACTGAAGCAGTTGAGCCCGTCGAGGAGACCGTTAGCAAAGGCCGCGGCTGGGATCTGTTTTCGTCGTATTCCTAAATCTATATGCATTTTCCGAATGGTTGGTTGGCTTTCGAACTCGGCGTGCTCCGGCGACTGAAGTTTGCTTCAGTTGCGTTGCCGTTTACCGGAGAGCCGGAGTTGTCTGTCCACCTGAAAAATTGGCGCGTGCGGGTGGCGGCCAACGATCCGATGTTGTGGTCCTACACTAAAGCGCTGGCCCTCATCGAAAACAATACCGAACAACTTAACGAAGACGACCTCAACGTGTTGCTCGACGATGCTTATGTGCCGCGTGACAAGATGTCAAATCCCGCGTTGCTGAAATGGTTCAACGAGACCGATGCGTGGTGGTTCGATAACCTGCGCTTCAACGCTGAACAACTCGAAACCTACAAGCGCGCGCTCGCTCTAACGGCAGGCATGATGACGGGCGATTATGTCCTGTCTTTCAATGAACAGACACGCACGTTGCGACAGCCTTTCTCACTGCCCGACGTTTTTCGTCGCATGATGGAATGTTTGCCGGAGCCGGTCGACAACTCGATGCGCAACCAGAGCACGAACCAGGACGTGCGTAACTTCGTCGCCGAGCGCCATCACACCGATCTGTTGTTTTTGAGACTGCCCGTTCCGGTAACTCAAACCACGACGGCAAAGGATCCGATCGTCACGTGGCGGGAAGAGTGGCTGCGTGGCGGCGACGATTTCTGGTTGGACCTTGAGCGAGGACGCAGCGCGCTCGGCTCACGCGTGCAGAGCAAACAGCAGTATCTCGGGTTTGTTGAAGACTTGCTGCGCACGGCGTCACACGTTCCCGCCTGGGCGATCGCGCATACGGAGAATGGTTTCATCTCGAGTGAAGAGATGGTTGAGAAGATTGGACGCGTGAGAAAAGTAAGCTCGATCTATTCGAAGGATTTTTCTGACATGCTCGGAGTGCGGGCGTCGCTGATTGTTGCGACAAGTTGAGCCTCCAGAAGCGGGGGCAAGCCCCTCTTCCTGACTTGTTCATTCCTTTACGAACATGAAAAAGAACAAGTCAGGAAGAGGGGCTTGCCCCCGCTGTTTCATTTCAAGTTTGCGCGACGAATTTATAGCCCACACCGCGCACAGTCAGCAGGTGCCGCGGGCGCGATGGCTCGTCCTCGATATATTTCCGCAAACGCACGATAAAGTTATCGATCGCCCTTGTATCGGTATCTTCACGCAAGCCCCAAACATCTTCGAGTATCAGGCTGCGCGACACGATCTTCCCTTCATGATTGATCAGGTAGCGTAACAACTCCGCTTCCATCAACGTCAGATGGACCGTCTGCTCACCCGATTTCAACTCGAGCGCCTCGAAGTCGATCGTCTTCCCGCCAAACTCAAAAACCTTCGCGCCATCATTCTGCGAAGCGCGGTCGCGATCTTTGTTGAACCACTGCCGACGCCGCAACAACGCATTGAGCCGCGCCAGCAACACCGCCAGATCGAAAGGCTTCGGGAGGTAATCATCCGCGCCCGCCTCGAACCCGCGCAACACATCCTGCGCCTGCCCACGCGCCGTCAACATCAGGATCGGCACGAACTGCCCCTGCGCTCGCAAACGCGACGCGAGTGAAAAGCCATCCATTCCCGGCAACATCACATCGAGCACAAGAATATCGAAACGGTGGCGCCCATCATTCAGCAACACGAGCGCCTCTTCAGCCGTGCTCACCGTCTCGACTTCGTAACCTTCCGCCTTCAGGTTGTAGCGTAAACCCGCTGCGAGATGTTTTTCATCCTCAACTATCAATATTGAATGCGACATATTTAAACTCGCGGCAAGTGTACGGTGAAAGTGCTTCCATGACCGAGACCGGGACTCTCGGCAAACACGCGACCACCATGTTTCGTAATCACCGAGTGAACGATGAACAGTCCCAGACCCGTCCCTTTCACCCGCGCCATGAAGCGCCCCGGCACACGATAAAAGCGCTTGAAGATACGTTTCAGTTGCGCACTCTGAATTCCAATGCCTTTGTCAGACACTCGCACCGCAACGCGTTTGCTATCCAACGCCGACACCGACACCAAAACGCGCACTTCATCGTCTGAATACTTCACCGCATTGTCCAACAGATTCGAGAACGCCGCACGCAGCTCATCAACGTCGCCCGAAACCTTCGCCGAGTGTGCCTCAGGCGACTCGCTATAAATCAATGCAGTCTCGCTGAGCCCGTAACGAAGGCGCGTCAACTCCAAACACTCGCGCACCATCAAGCCGAGATCGATCACCGAACTGGCAATGCGCGGACGCTTGTGACCGGTGCGACCGGCGCGCAGCACCTGCTCGACCGTGTGCAACAACCGATCGCTGTCAGCCAGCATGATGTTGTAGAACTCGCGACGCTCATCTTCGCCGACGTCGCGCGTCTTCAACGTTTCGAGATAAAGACGAATCGAGGCGATCGGCGTCTTCAGCTCGTGCGTGACGGCGTTGATGAACGCGTCGTGCTGCTCGTTGCGCCGGATCTCGCGAATCAGGAACGTCGTGTTGAGCACG
>Ga0134121_10001002_pt1 | contig 28118 bp, 49 predicted proteins | sample KB301_FD_96463 | JGI IMG/M metagenome (GOLD analysis project Ga0134121, IMG submission 96463) | Terrestrial soil microbial communities without Nitrogen fertilizer from Kellogg Biological Station, Michigan, USA - KB3-0-1 | ecosystem: Environmental > Terrestrial > Soil > Unclassified ... | reverse complement strand
CACAACGAATTCAATCGTGACCATAGGCCCAAATAAGCAGATAAACTTAGGTACACTTATTGTGTTTTGTGAGTATGTTGTGCATAACTTTAACGAACGTGAACGAGTGCCACTGTATTGTGTGGACCTGTCGAGAATAAAAGAAAATGATTGAAAGAGGGTTAAAGGTCGTAGGTAAGAGAGAAGTGATGAAGTTGGAGAGATGAGAAGGGTTTAAAAGGATAACCGCGCCAAGCATTCTTAACTCCTTTCAATCAATTTCAAGGAACTTTCAATCAATTTTGATTGTTTGACACATAGCAGTTACAAATAATGTTGTAAATGTTCCCATAAATAGATTTCTTGTTTAGAATTAATTGGAACTTATGAGAGTAAATGCGCCGACACCTAATGTATCTTTTGAGGAACTTTTAGAGGCAATACGAGAAATTCGTGAAAGTGTCAAGGAATGGCATGAAGGAAAGACTTCGGGTTACTTGGTCCACGATGTTCTTTATTTTTGTGAGGCATGTGACTCGATTTACGCAAACAATCATGTAAGACGACGATGGGATTGTTATGCTTGCTCTGCTTTCAATCGAGAGAATGTAAAGCTTTAGCTTTATTTGTGAGACCCTGATGTATAGCTAAAGCTTTAGTTTAGACTCTCTCGATAAAGTCGATACGGTTTTCTCATTGGTCCCCCCGAAGATTCACGAGCAAAGAAAAGGTCTGGCTAATAACCAGACCTTCAAGGAAAAAGGATTCGGAGACTTAGTTTGTAGGGTATGTTGTTTCTACCTCATAGAGAAGAGATGGGTCAAACTGGATAAGTCGTGCAGCTTTTGCAGGTGTAGAAGCATATCCATGAACCGTTGTAGTGGTCACAAAAGGACGCTCAATACGCTCAATACTCTGAATCTCTGTTTCTGAACACCATTGAAGCTTTTCACGAGACCAGTATATTCGAACTTTCCCTAAGTAGTGGAAATCGACTGTCTGGATAAACAATCCATAGAAGTATGCCTTTCCACCGGTTCTTACGGATGATGCTTTCCAGAATTCCCTGCCGTTGAATTTTTGAGTGCGTGTCATAGGTCTTAGGCCAGATTGCTACAATGATAGCCAAAAAATCGAGTGCCATCGACAGTAAAAGCATAAGGCGCATTTATTCTCTGCCCATTTTGGAGAGGAAGAAAGCATCCCTTAAGAGATACTGGAACTACACCTTCAATAAAGGCAATGTCAAAACCTTTCATTGTTACATGCAAGGAGTGTAAATTGAGTGCTTGGTGTACTGTTGGATTAGTCATACGATTCAAACAGATAGTTGAATAAATCCTTTGAAACAAAAACGAATGGCAGATTTCACACTGCGAAAATCAATATGTTCACCTTTGATGTCTTCGGTTGAACGAACGATTATTTTTGAGATTTTTTCTGCTTCATTTTTGTCCAATCTTGTATAAAGGTTAACTTGGAACTTCTTGTCAGGGCTTACGAAGATGATACCACCACTAAAAATTAACTCGCGTGTAAAGCCCTCATCGTGAAATTTGCGTTCTGCTGTTGAAAGAAGCATGGCAGTATTTTAATAGACTATGGAAGAAGCCTTAATGGTCTTACCGAGCATGTAGAGGATAGCAGGATTTACACCACGAAAGTGAAGCACATTTTCAGGACGAATTAGACCTGCTTCAATATCCTCAACTGCGCGAACTTTCACCTCGATACGTCCACTACCATTTATGCTATTGGTAAGTTTGCATATTAAGTGAGCTTCAAACTTGTTGTCAGGACTCCTAAAGGTTCTGGAATCGAGTATTGTAAAGCCCTTCTGCTTAAAACGAAGATATGCTGTTGAAATGGTCATCATAGGTTATTCAATTACTTACATGAATACAACACTAACCGGTACAACCAAAGTTCAATTCACGTACTATTTCTAAAAGAAACTGTGCTGTAATTTACAAGGATTTTGGAACTTTAATTCGGTCAGCACGAACAGTAGAATTACAACACGGGCAAGATGTTGATGTTGTGTCGTATTTGCCATGAGGTTCCCAAAGTATTGAATCAGGTTCAAACTCTGACTGATATGGTTCTATTTTCAGGGCTTTAAGGAGACCATTGCAATCGAGGACCACAAGACTCAGAGCGTCTTTAGATGTTCTATATTCTTCTTTTGCCTTTACGAGGTCTTTTTTCTTTTCACTGCCGTTCATGGCTTCTAATGCACGAACAGAGTTTTTGAAGCGGACAATTGCTTTACGGAGTTCAGGGATTGTTGTTTGCATCTCTACTCCATTTATCTATAAGAGCGACATCATCTGAACCTATGTTTACTATTCCAGTCGTAGACAGCTTGCAAAGCAATAGAAGGTTATCAATCTTTTTTGTAACGGAGTGGCCAGAACTTACTATCCAATCGACCCAAACACCTCGATAGAATTCTTTGGCAGCTTCTTCTCGTGTTTTGTATTTTAGCTTTCCAAAGATGGTCTTCTGTTTAAGAATGGTTCCAATAGCTTCCTCAGATTCTTTGGCAATGCGTTGTTCTCTGGCAGCTAAATATCGTTCACAGGCTGCTTGAACAAATTCGGCCATCATTTCAGTTGAACTCATGGTGCTTTTATAAGGATTATTGATGATGACTAGTTTTGAATCCCAGTCTCGTTCATATTGTGTTTACCATTCAAATTGCAGGGTCCATTTTCCTGAGCAGGTCTTCACCCAAATTGAAGTCTTTCCAATCATCAGATTCATACCTCTTCTTCAATTCTAGATATCGCTCGTAATCCTTTAACTGTGACTTCATTATGTTCTTCTGAATCGTTTCCGTTCGTATTAGAAGTTCTTCATCTGTTTCAGGTCGTTCACGGATGATGGAAAGTTCAGTAAAGCAATAATCGGGATTTGATTCGATAAGTATCTGGTCAGAATCGAGTAGCCACTTGGGTAATTCAGAAAAAAGAAAGCTTCGATTCTCTCCGTTTTTCCGAATAATGAAGACTGTTTCTACAACCTTGGTTTTTTCAAAGTGTGCCATAAAGATTGATGATGTCATTGACGAATGCCCAAGCTCCAAAAATCGCCAAACACGTTTCAATTACTATCCACATTCTTTTCATAAGGGTCGATGTCATAATACTTCAAAACGTGATTGATAAACCTCTTAAGCTCTTTTTCATCATGAGCAAAAACTAAAGCATCAGTGAAAATCATGTCTGCATCACCATCGAAGCTTTCAATTTTCTTGAGGACTTTTACTAACTGTCTAGCAATTGCTTCCGATTTTCTTTCTGTTGAAGTCATTGATTTAACCCATTTGTATCTTTTCATCATCACGAAGTTTTTGAACCAAATCGTTGAGCGCCTGATGAATGTCAGTAGTTGTTATGTGGTCATCAATGGAATCTCGCAATCCTTCAATCTCGATGATGATTTCTTTCATGCTATCAAAATTCCTTTTGAATGTCATACCTGTTTCCATCAAATATTCTCAAACTCGTAAGTGACGCTTTTGATTGAAGGTTGATAGCTGATTAATTCGCCTTGAAGCTTGAGGATAGTTTCAATTATCTCCTTGTTCTTCCCATTAGTAAGTGGGTATATTTCATTGCAAAAATGCCACTGGTTGTCGTAACTGAGCATCACAGAATGAATGCTAAGTCCAGTATTCATTCTTAAGTCTTCAACCCTCGTTAAAATGAACCCGAACGAATCATTTGTTCTCAAGTAAGCATCAAACGGTTTGAATTCCTTTGGTGTGATTCCTTGTGCCATGTATTTTAGTTGGATAGAGTTTCCAGTGCTCGTGTTCTTCCATTGATAGCTGCATTGATGTCAATATCGACCATCTCGTTACAGAAGTGACATTTTACTGACGATGATGAATAATTGACTTTCAATGATTTGCCGCATTTGTGATGGACCTTTGTAAGAGGTTCAAACTCATCGAGCTTAATAACAATCTTTCCCATGCGTTTAGCTTTGTATTCCAATTGTTGTCTAAGCTTACCCCATCCTGCATCAGCAATTCTAAACGATAATGCTTTTGTATTATGTCGAATGAGTTTTGCTGGACTCCACGTTTCCAGTGCGATAACATCAAAATCATTGACGATTCTCTTAGAGATACTATGAGCATAGCGTTCTCTCTTATCCACGACCTTTTCCATGGCTTTGTTGTATCTCAGTTGTGCCTTGATAAGAGCCTTAGAAGGCTTTTCAATTGGCTTGCCATTTTTGTCGTGTGCTCGATACCGTTCCAATCGACTTACTTTACGCTGAAGGAAACGAAGGCGCTTGATTTCTTTTCCATAGTATTCCGGATTAGGAATGAATTCTCCATTGTGTAATGTCGCAAGTCGTCTTAATCCGCAATTTAATCCTACAACCTTTTCAGGGTCAATAGACTTTGGTTCCTTTTCAGGTGAATCTTCAATAGGTGTTGTAGCAAGAATGATAGCTGTGTACTTTCCAGACTTCTCCTTCTTGATTGTTACACGAGCTAACGTTCCAATTGGTTCCCGGTCTAGATTAATCCAGACCTTGCCAATTCTTGGAATACGTAAAGCTCGACATGTTACAGTTGCTGTCCCTGAGATTATCTTCTTGGTATCAGGAAGCAACGCAATACCTCTGGTCGTAAAGGACTTGATGCCAAAAACCGTTTTCTTTTTGAACCTAGGCCAACCAATAGCCCTTCCTCGTTTTCCTTCCTTAAAACGCCTGTAAGCGTGCTTAAAAGCCTCATCAAGATGATTGATAACAAAGGCCGGAACATGAGAATCAATGTCTTTCAACCATTGAAACTCTTCTGTGTTCTTTATGTGAGTGAAATTGACCGTCTGGCTAAATGCACTGAGGTCATCATCGAAGTACACCAGTTTTTCTTTGATAAGCTTACACTCTTCCTCATGTTGAAGACTGTGAGCTTCCTGCTGTTCCGGTGTCAACTCCTTTTCCTTATCCTTTAAGGCTTTCAGTTCCTTCTGTAAAGCCTTGTTGATATCGTATTGAAGCTGACGGGCCTCTTTCTGTTCCTTGGTCCAAGCCTTCTTTTCCTCATAGACTCGCTCACGTTCTGCCAAAGCCCAATTCCAAACCCATCGAGTAACACCAAAGTATTGAGCGAAAATGTGCTCCTGCTCCTTCGTCGGATAAAGACGATAACGATAGACTCGATTGTTCTTTGCTACTTTACTGTGTTTCATATCTCAAGGTTGCGGGTTCTTGTGTTTACCATTCTGTAAGGTCGGTCTCAGACTTTCTTGTGTTTACCATTCAAACTTATTGAACCAATAGGTTCAATAGTGATTCGAACGTGTTGTCCGTAATCGAGTCCATCGAACCAATCTTCCACGATTTCTGTGATTTTTCGATAAGGACCATCCGTTATTTGTATTTCATAGTCATAAACATCTCCTTCAATTACTCTTGAAAGGTCCGGATTTGTTGGTACCAAAGTGATTAATAAAGATGGAACCGGGGCATGCGTTATCGTCAGGTCAATTTGTGTCATTCAAACTTGTCGATGTTCTAAGTTCTTGTATTACCATTCAAAATCACTCTTCCGAAATTACTTCGATGATGACTCGAACCCGCTTGCCCTCAAGTCCTCGAAACATATCTTCAACGTATGTTCCGGTTCCGTTATCATCAATCACTTTTGTACTAACAAGTCCGGACCTTTCGACAAGTCCTTCCTTATGAACTTTCAAGTCAATGTGTACCATTTTTATTACATAACTACTTGCACCTGTATTACCATTTAGCAATAGTTCAGTGGTCTTGTTTTTACCCATTCCCTTATTATCAACAGGGATAGTTCTTTCGAAGTTCAAAAAGGGGCAATAAAAAAGGGCTGGTGTTGCCAGCCCTCGAATGGTAATTTGCCGTTCATTTGCTTCGGCATGTTAGTTCGACCGAAATCGAAGACTGCAATGAAGCATCCGGGCACATAAGCTCGCAGCTACATACTGCTACTTTCGCGGAGCGAAACTCTTAAAATCTGTCGTTGTGTGTTAGTAGAGCGGATGCTTCCTGTATTTACCATTCAAATTGTGTGTATTACCACTCTCTTGTTATCATCTAATACAACCAAGGTTCAGGAATGAAAGTTCAAATCATCACACGTTCTCACTTGTATTTTAACCCTTCAATAAAACCGCTAATCCATACATGTAAAGATTTTTTAGACATGTAACTTGACAGGGCGAAGTGCGTGTTGTCTCTATTTTGAACGACTGCAAACACCCCATTTTGTCCATAAATGGATAACGATTCATCTCCCGACGCTCGTTTTAGTAGGTCAATATTGATGTCCATCCAGTTGCTTTTCATCGCTGATTCTCAGTTGTATTATCATTCATCTAATACAACTGAGAATTCTAAAAGGAAGTTCAAATTGTCCTTATCTTTTTAGGATAGGGGCCATCTCCAAGTAAAACGTCCCCAATTCTTGTTTGTTGCGTTTCTACCTTGTATTACCGTTCAATCTCTTTTGTTTAGGATACAACGTGGTTCAGAACAATGGGTTCCATTTGTTGACCAGCTAACCACGTGAAATCTTGCTCCGTCACAATTAACGTGTTTTATATAATTCGGGTCCGATGATGACTCTTCTGAAATCATCAATTCGTTAGGATTTGAAATGAATATGTCATCACTTCCGTAGAGATTCGTCGTCATGTCCATGTGTTTACCATTCAAATTGTGTGTTGTATCAACGCGGAGTATACACAGACCATACCCATGTCTTGTGTTTACCATTCCAAAACCGTCCTAACTTTTCCTGTATTGCCATTAAAACACCTTGGGTTTGCCTGTATTTACCATTCAAAATCAAGGAATTCAATGGTATCTTTAATACTATGATAGGCCAAATCGGTAGGTCATGACTTCCCCCGTATTCAGCTTCTACAAACCAAGACTTACAACCTTTGCCTCGGAAGATTATCCGATAATTTAACGGGCAGGATTATGCTTAGCCATGTAACATCAAAAGTAGATACCGTCATCCTACGACATGGCATAACCACTTTGAATTCCAGAATTCTATAACATCTTCATTCATTGAAAGTTCCGGTATTTTTGACAGTAATTATGATATGATAAAGATTCCCATCAAAATTGGAGATACGATACTAGGCGGTAGATTCAAGAACATGAAAGTGGTCGTGAAGACTATTGGTAAGAATGAGAAAGGTGATTTCACGATAAATGGAAAGCCGCTCCTTCGATTCCGAATACCTGACAAGCCTATTGAGGAATGTTTGATAATGAAGTTCAAAGACTTGTTGAAGGAAGGAGTGTTCGATGGACCATCCAGAAACAAATTGATAGCTATCAAGACCAACAAACTATCAAGGTTTCAATTGCTTCACAAATTTGGTGGAGACGTTTTAGCACACAAAAAGCAATACGCCAAACACATGACAGAGGAAGAGGCATTGTCAGAAATAGAACGACTCTCTAAAGAACATCCACAATGGGAAACGAAAATCATTCAAGCGTATTGAAGTTCAAGGAAAGAGTTAGGATGATGAAGTTTAAAGACCTATTGGAAGAATCTATAAAACCAAATGTTTGGTATCATGCTACTTCCATGAAGAATGCGAAGCATATAATGTCCAATGGATTTTCTCTTGACACAGAGATATCGGAAGGCAGTTACAGACTTTACGGAAAAGGAATATGGTTTGCGAATCCTCCTCATACATTCAACAAGTCAACCGTTCTTATTGAGATGGAAATGAGTGGATTGAAAATAGCCAATCTTCGCACAGAGAAGAGTTACATTGCAATGGACAAGAAACTGTTGACTATTCCGGAGATTGAAAAGGATGCAAGAGAATACGGAAAGCTTTCTAGTTTATCCGATAAGGATATTGAAAGTTATGTGAAAAGAGGAACGGCACATTTCAATTTAGATTTGTGGGCCTTGGGAATTCCTCTTCTGGGATATGTTGGATTTATATTGGGAAAAGATGACCCGCCATTTTATCAAGGGTTGTGGCTTTGTATTTACAATGTCGATAAACTTAACACAATGCCAAGGAAAATTGTAAGATGATGAAATTTAAAGCTCTTCTTGAAAGAACATCTCCTCGATATAACATCTATTGTATTACGAACACAGTAGATGGAAAGAGGTATATTGGTGTTACGAGAGAAGAGATTGAGCGTAGAATGCAACATCACGTTTACAATTCTGGTATCAGGAATTCTCCATTGTACAAAGCGATGAGAGAAGAGGGTCCGGAGAAGTTCAAAATAAATTTAGTAGCTACTGCTCCTTCTGAGAAAGAGATGTACAAGAAGGAAGAAGAGATGGTCAAGAAGTTCAATACGGTTTATCCTTACGGATACAATGAACAGAGTGGCGGTGTCAATTACAAAATGAGTGACGAATCAACAAAGAAGAGAGTATTCAAACCAAATGAAGTATCAAGAATCGTATCGAGGTATAAAGCTGGTACTCCAATTATCAAAATGGCAAAGCAGTATGGTGTCAATGATAATACCATTAGCCGAATGATTCAGAGGATGACGGAAGGATTCGAGCCAAACAATCAAAAACTTGTATATCGAGGAATCAGGATAGAGAATTGGAATCGCATAAAAGAAGAAGGATATTTGTATCCAAGAAAAGACATAATACATGATGAAGAAGAACCGGCTGTTTGGTTTACACCGAATTTGGGATATGCTGTATATTTTTCAGGAGGAGGCGATAATGGCGTTGTTGTTGCCATGCCATTAAATAAAATGTTATCGGAGCATAAATGCAAACGTGTATTAGAAGGTTCTTTCTGGGATTCCGTTTTAGTGTTTGATAAGATTTCCATTCATGATTTGTCTTGGGTGAAACATGCAACTGTTAACAAGAAAACATATTCTTATGATGAAAGTTTAGGAGACACATTGTATGAAGAATTGAATACGGGAAATGATGTTGACGAAGAACTTTTATACCACGGTTCAACCATAGACAAGGAATCAAGTATTTTGGCGACAGGTCTTGAGCCGAGTGTTGGTGAATTTATTCGTGACGCATACGGGAATGATGTGGACGTTGATGATTTATCTGAACTCGTGTTTGCCGCTGACTACAACCATTTACATTCTGTATTGACAGCTATTGTTTTTCACATTGCAAAAAAACTTCATAAGGACTTTCGCAAGGTTACTATTCAAGAGCTTAAACAATATGGTTTGGTTGTGGTGTTAGATAAAAAGTATTTTAGACAACGCCCAGATGATGAAGATGATGGAAATTATCCGATAACCGCAGAGCCGGGAGATTACTATTCTCATATTGGTATAACTCCAATAAAAACTGTGAAAGGTGAAGAATTATTGCGATTTTTCCAGCACATGAAATTTATAAACTCAAATCAGAAAATTGTATTTGAAACAGAAAGGTCAGGTGTCAATGACAACACTATCAGTCGAATGATTCAACGCAATGAAGGATTAGTTGTGGAGGATTTTACAGAACCGACTGGAGACTCAGAATCCTACGTAAATGCTTAGCTTTCTAACAGTAAAGTAGATAAGAAGGTTGGGCCTTTTGAGTTTGAGACTAGGATTGATGGAAGTGGCATTATTTTTTACAGAGATTGGTCTGGGAAGGCCGTAGCGTTCCTCGCACACAATCCTGATACGATAACGGACATTGGAGTTCTCAAGGCTTACAGAGGGCAAGGAATCGGTCACAAGCTATTTCAGAAAGCATTCGAATGTGGCATACAGAAAGTTAGAGGACCATACAGTAAAAGCGGAGATTCTTTGGTTCGAAGTTTTGGCAAATTAACGGCAATAGAATGATTTTGTTGCCGTTAATTTGCTGGTAGTGTTCCAGTTCCTCCACAGGTTTCACATGTTATCCAACCGGCTCCTACAGACCAAATCTTACCGTTACTACCGTTACTACAATTGGTACATTGTTTAATATTGAGTTTTGGTTGAGTAGCTCTTTCGCATTTCCAACAGGTAATAGTTTCAGGAGGTCGTTCTCCTTCGAGCCATTTTTTTGCAGTCATAGTTCCTGTATCTGTATGACCACATTCAAGAGTGGCTTCCCATCTTATAGTGACTGGATACGATTCCAGTTTAATTCGTTTACGTCTAAAGTCCTTATTCCTTTTCATTGTATGAGAAGTGTCACTCGTTCTTTGACTCGACGTATTTGATGGGGTTTGAGTATGATGTTAGTGAAGTACGGGCCTCGTTTGGTGAAAGTTCCATCTGCGTGTTTTGTTAAAACGGAATCTTCGTGAAGCAGGATGGTTCTATTTTCATCATCTTTACAGGGCCATGGATATTCACCAGTCTTTCTGACTCGATAATAATTCTCTAAGGTAAGTTCGTATCCCATTGGTTCACTGATGTATCTCATGACTGTTTGCAAATTCTTCTTCGGTGTTTAAATGACGTTTATCTGGCGAATCGAAGCATCGCCCTTCCATTAAACATTTAACACACAAGTTCTTACCACAATTTTCGCATGTTGGATTTAGGCCATGTTGACCACTAAAAGGACCGCTCGTTATTATCGGAGGCTTTGCTCCACATGATTCACAGTTTGTGTTCATATCTTTTTTCTCATAAACCGATTCTCATAAACCGATTCTCATAAACCGATTCTCATAAACCGATTCTCATAAACCGAGCTTTCGTTTTTATCAGGAATGCGCCAAGACAAAAAATCTTCGATGTGAGAGTAGGCGTGTATCTCACCATCATAGAATGCCAAGCGTTCCAGTTTATTTGTTTTTTCTGGACCCCATTTTGCAACTGCATCACGATTGCGTTCACTTCGTTTAAGATTCGGTTGAACGTAATCGACTTGGACATCCATAGGCAAGACCTTTTCCTTTTTCGATACTGGCATCTCGCTCTTTTTTCAGTTCTTCTATCTCTTTGTTAAGAGAATGAATTTTTGCTAGTAATGTTGATTGTTCGCTTGTGTTTATCATGACTTCCGTTCATAAATTCGCCAATCATCTTTCGGCATGAGTTCTGTCACATCACGTCCTGCCCATTTTAAAAACTTCTCCATGCTTATGCTAGGATAATGTCCTCCATTCCTAACGCTTGGTGAATCATATTGCACCGATTGAGAACCAATATAAATTATCTGTCTATCGTTTATGAGGCCATAAAGTCCAACAGGTGCTGGCTTTTTGGCTTCATAACAATGTCCGACTTTAATGTCCTCTGGTTTCAATTCTTGTTTCATGTTTACAAATCGACAGGTAGATAAATTTCCGGTATGATTTTTACTTTTACAAGCTTACAATCGGGAAGTCCATTCTGTTCCAATAGAACAATAATGTCGAGCATTGCTGTTCTTGAAGCCCAAAAATCCAATAGAAGTTTGGGTCCGTTCTCTCGATTCGATGTTCGAATTTCTTGTTGCTCCTTGTGGTGTTCGCGCCACATTTCGGAGTCTTCATTTATCTCGTCGTGCTTTTTCATTGAAGTAACCAATCTTTCAAACGACTGCGAAGCTCTTCATAGTACACCTTATATTCCAATTCTCCTAATAGGGTAAAACCTCTTTCATAATAATCATCACCACCAGACAATCTCATGACCTTTTGAAGCAACGCATCATTTTGCAAAGCTTTTGCCTGATGAAGAAATTCGTCCTTTATTGAATTCCAGTCTGGAAATTCGTATTTTTTACTTTTCATCCCTAAAAAATTCAAGATTCGATTGGCCTTGCCCGTTTATAGGCGACTGAGTTGCGACCTCAGAGCGGCTCACCAATATTTCTTCCTAATGGGAAGCGCATTACTTCTGTACATGAAGTTGTTATCGCTACAAATCTTAGTGCCACCGACAATAGAACACTTCCAACAAGGCATTCGCATTAGCCTTCGTGTCCGTCAATCATGCGTTAGATTGTTAATCATCTAAGTGACATAGAATACAACCGAGGATTCCAACCAGAAGTTCAAAACCTTACGTAGGTTTTTTCATGCCTCGAACTTTGAACCATTCATTGACTTCTTCTGGACCGGCATTAGGCCCACAAATGCGAATCATCGTGCCGTTTGGATATTTGAGAAACATGCCTTGTTCTTCGACCGAAAGATTGATATTTGAAATTCGAACGATGGTGCCTTCAACAGTCACAAGTTCTTGAGCCTTCATCAGGGTTTCTTCTACCTCGATTCGTTCGTTCGATAGCCCTTTTTCTTTTAGTCGCTTGATACGATTTTTGATATGGGTGATTCTTTTTTGTTCTCTGGTCTGGTCAACGCGAGGGCCGCAAAGTATTCTCCAGCAGGATTTGCATGTGGTACGATAGTTTTGGTTATCTTTTCTCCAATGAAATTCAGAGACAGGCTTCTCAATAGAGCAACGAGTACAGACAATGGATGTAGCGTCCTTATTGTCTACTCGTTTCTTTCTGAAATTAGGATTGGTTTTAGCGTCCTTATAAGGTTGTTTGCCGTTCATACCATAACTATTAAACGGCTCTCAGAGTGCGCTGGAAGGCACTGATTAACTTCTTACAGTTAAGTGAACAGGTTCGTGTTTTTTGTATTTACCAATTCAAATATAGATACATAAAGATAAGGCTTACTCACGCAAAATTAATCACATGGTCGGGCATCGAACCCGTTACACACTTCCAGATGCCGTATAATTTAAAGTGTTCTCTATGTAAAATCAAGGCCATGGACTGCGCCACTGTTTTATCCAGTTTTTCGCGCTTTCTGGTGTCAAGTCGCAATCGCGATGGCTTTAGCCGTTATTACGAATGTGAAAACGGCATCACACTTTTGTGTTAGGAGATGTGATGGGATTTGAACCCATAATGCCGCACTTTTGGGATTCAAACCCAAAATTTTATTTGTGCTTCGGCGCTGCTTCATCAGCATGACCTTAGACCGATTCCACTCGGCCTTCACATCTTCTGGTATTACTCTTGTGGTACCAGAACCACTTAGACTGTGCAGAAGGACTTGAACCAACACTCTTCCGCCTATACAAGAGGCGGCTGCATTTTCCAGCTTGCTATACACAGAACTCTGACATTACACTCGTGGTGTCAGAACCACCGATATTTATACAACCAAAGGTTTGAACTGAAAGTTCAAAATCGCATCTTTGGGAACAAACTTTTCAATTGCTTCCTCAAGCGTTCCATAGAATGTAGTTCCGCCAAGTTTTTTTGGAATTACTCGAATACGAAGCGTTCCAAGCACCTGTTCAATCTCATAGCAATAATCAAGACCGCCATGATATTTTGGACCTTCCGACAAATAAACTTCCCCATCTGTATTTTTATTGACAGCAACAAAAGCTGCCGCAAACTCTCCGGGTTCAAAACGAGGAAGCTCCCAAGCATATTTAAATGCTTTCAGAATACTTGCGATTGCCCCACTCTCTCCGCTTGGATAGCAATCGGATTGTTTGTAAACATAGAACTCTCGTTCTCTGCCATCATGGGTTTCATCCTTAAATATAAAAACAGCGTGTGTGCTCATACCTTAATCTAATTCAATGGTGATAATTTTTCCGTCTTTGATTTGGATATAGTGAACGCCTCCATCGTTTCGTTGAATAGAATAGCGTCCCGGCCCTAACATCTTGACGGTCTTGTTTGCCTCTTCTAGGGCTGCTTCTTCATTGGCGATTCGGAAAGAGGTAGCTTCGAGTTCAGCCTCAATACGAGCTTCCTCCTCATAGTATTCATCTTTCTCTTTCTGGATTTTTGAAAGATAGAGCGTTAGAGTATCAACCTCGATTCCATAGGTAAGTTCTCCATCGTTGTTAATCAAACCCTCAACCTTTCCGAAGAGAGAATTCGTATCTTTTGTTTCTGTTAAGATACGACCTCTACTAACCCATTGTCTTCCCGGTTTTGCGTACCATTCCAAATTTCAGCGTATCGTGTTTTCATAGCTCGGAAGTCCAATGTTGTTTAAGTTTCTTTGTTTTAGCATATATTGTTTTTCGAGATATTGAAGTCTTTGGTATCTTTGGTTTTAATCCAAATAAATTTCTAAACCAAATTTGAATTCTTGTGGATAAAGGCAACTGTACAAAGTTTCTATATTTTCTGAGTTTTTTCGTATCTGTTTCTTTCGTAAAGTGCTCTTCTATAATCTGCTGCAACAATATTTCTCAGATAGCTTTTCACCGGCAGGTCTTCATCATCAATTCTTTTTTTTGACGGAATCATAATGTAAACCCAGAATATACTTGAATGTTGCATCATCCAAAGATGATTTTTGAATAGTCTTGATGAAACGAATATTATTTTGAATAATGGTAAGAACTTTTCTTGTTACAGTGTTTTTGCGAATCTTCTCGTTGAGAATAGAAAGCAAGTCGTCATATCTTGCGCTTACACGTAAAAGTACCTCGCTCAAGTATTTGATATGGTTTAATTTCACTCACACCAAGTCTTCATCAAAATGTTGCTCTGTAGCAATTGTAACAGAAACATCAATGTATCCTTTTTTCTTTCCCCACTCAACCCAAGCAATTGCAGCGTTCCATACACTTCCTCGCATTTCTTTCGGTATCTCTGGATATTCTCCACAAAGAAGAAACAGAAGATGTTGAAAGAATACAGAGCAGTGACCTTCGGCAATAACTCGGAGAAGATAAGGAATTCCTTCTTCTTTGTATGCAAGAAGCAGTGGAAATTCTGGACGCGCTTCTATGCTATCGTTCCAAAAGGACCAAAATCCAATATTCTGGTGCCACTCTTTCAAAAGAGTTCGAAATTCTATTTCTCTATTATTCGCCATTACATTCAGAACATTGACATAAAGGATTAAAACCAAAGAACACCTTCAAGCGTTCAATGAACGATAGGCGTTTTGGTAATGAATTTTCATAGACCTCAATGCGTCGATGATACAATGGAATTGGGACATCTGATACGCGAACATTAAATTTGTTCTTACATTCAGGACAGTCCGACTCCATCGCATAATACAAATTGTTCACAATTATTGCGCGGACATCTTCTTCATTTAGAAGAAGGACTGCGCTACAGTTAGCGCATGTAACTTTCCCGGTCCAAGGTTTTGCTGGCTCTAAAACGGTCATGATTGGTTCTTTTTTTCTTGATTTAATCTTTGCAATGTTCCATTGGCTCCTATCAAAAACACTTCATCAAACGAGAGTTCGTTGCACATTTTTATAAATGCTCCAAATTCAAGACCAGATTTCAACAGAATCTGTTTTCGTTCTTCTGTCGATGTGTCATGACTTTCTGCAACAATACACAAATCACCATCATCTGACAGTGCGAAGATGTATTTGCCCATAGTTACTTCTTGACCAAGGAGAAGGGCGTTCAATATTATTTCCGCTGGATGCTTCATGTCAAGCAATTTTTTAACAATTCGATTGCAGCAGATTGATAAATGACAGCTTTTTTGAGAAAGCTTTCTGGAGTAGCGTTCATATCCAACAAAGCATCTTTAAAACAAGCACCAAATATCAAGTCATCATTTGATAATTTTCGAAGTTGGTCATCATTGCAAACAAAATCTATGATGGTCATATTGACAGGAAGTTTTTCTCCAAATATCATAAATTGTAACCTCCTGTTTTCTTTCCTAAATCAAAATTGCGTTCGATGAATTCGATTATGATTTGAGGGTCAATGCTTCGTTTGAACACAATATTGGGACCATGGTTATCGAGCATAACGACTTTGAAGTCTCCATAATCTGTCAAATTATTTGAGGTGTTTTTTCCACACTGATGAGAACCGCATTCAACTTCGCGTTGAGAGACAATAGCAATAACTTCTCCAATTGGGCTTCTGTTAAACGTTACATCTTCTCCTCTATAGATTGTATGAATGAGTTCTCCATTTGTTTTTAACGGACAATGAAAATGCACGATACAATCAAACCCTTCGTGGTCACGAAATATTGTTCGTTGTGATTGTCCTCCAACAGATGGTTTGGCACCATAAGCAAGAACGGTATCTGGACCATCAGTCTTGACACGAACCAATCCGGTTGTTGCAAGATTGTTGAAATTGCTTTTTCTAATGGATGTCAAAATTCAGTATCACTTATCTTACAAGCAAAGTGACCGACAGTTGCTCCGTTAAACACCTTGTAAGCATTTTGACTGATGCAGTGATTGACGATAGTGCGCAAGCTTTCTGGAACTTCTGGAGAATCCCAAGACACTGGCGTTCCTTCGACAACAGTAGATTGTGTGAACGTAAGATGACTGCGATACCATGCAATATCGACCAGTTGTTCGAGAGCGGCGTTTCTATCTTTTGTAACAGAATACGTAGCTTCTTCCGGAGTCACAATCATGTTCATTCGTGTTTTGGTATCGTTTACCAGCACGAGATTGGAGCTTGAATTTTTAAGCAACGCCAATCCTTTTTCAAACATCTCTTGTTCGGACGCATTGCAAGTTGTCTTAAATGACACCAGAAAAATATCTTTGCGTCCTTCACGAATGGTCGAAACAATCTTTTCTGCAGGTGTCAGAATCATTGTTTGCGGCCCATTTTTTGTCTCCAATCGTTCAGCATATTTACCACTAACAACATCACCGATTTTCCCATCGTAATCACAAAGGGCGACATTGAAAAAGACAACCTTTGTTGAATAGGTCTCTTTGAGTTTTTCAATAAGGTCTTTTATGTGCGCATTCGTAAACAGTTCAGAATTATGGTCCGCCATTTTCGTTAGAATCAACTCAGTTTTCATTTCGTGAAAACGATGATAACTGAATGTTGCTAAGGCTCTGGCTGTTGTTCCAAATGCTGGTGCAGAAAGAGCCATGTGATTGCGCACGAGAGAGAACGTGCCTCCACCTATTACGATAACCTTTTTTGGTATGTTGGCTCTATATGACTTTTCAATTGCGTCACGCAAATCAGCTTGTTGTTGTGGATTCATTTGTGTTCTTCTGGTTTTTGTCTGCTTCTTTTGCTGCTGAAAATAAAAATGCTGCGCTTAAACAACACCATGTTACAAACATATCGAGGTAAATATTCAATACTGGTTGCCTCATTGCTCGCATTGCAATCAATAGCAGAACATATCCAGAACCTTGTATAATTGGTGCAGTGAAACGATGATAACGTTTCATTCTCCTGTCATAATAAAGTGTTCCACTCGACCTTTCAACACTTTAACTTTTTGAGATGGTGTTTTTGCTTTTCTATAACCAACACGAAATTCACAAGGCCATTCTTCATCATGAAAAAGCGCCTCCTGTTCGTCAAGTGTTAATCCCGCAATAACCATTGCAATGATGGCTGGTTCAGACAATGAACCAGTTACCCATATTAAATTTGGACGGATGGTTCTCTAATGCTGCGACCGCTTCACGCAACACTTTGGCTGTCTTCTTCGATACCGCTATTGTCTTTTTCATAGTATTCTTGTTTGTCAATCCATTCCTTTTTTGTGGGAACGTCTTCTATGTTATGTTTTTTGCCGCAAGGAGTACAAATTGCCACATTCGGTTCATCACACCAAAACGGTGTAGGTCTGTCACAGAAACAACAATGTTCATACGGGGGCGGTAAACACTTCGGCTCTCTGATTAGTTTAATCATAATGACAATGATGTCTTTCCCGGTTTTCCTCGTTTCTTGAACTTAAATGTCAAGACAGAATCATAGTATGGATGTCCAAACGTTCTGTGTTTCTTTCCTTTTGGACAGTGATAAGTAGATGCTTTATGGTCCCCTCGAACTTTACCACAATTATCACAAATGTCAGTAGATAGTTCTTTTTCTTTCATTTCACTTTTGACCATTGTCTGTTAACCCATTCAGACCAAAAAAGTCCGACCACCATCAACATAATGGTCTCCTTGACCGACAATAACAGCATTCGGAATTGCTTTCAAAACAGATGCCGCGTATTTTTCTGGCGACTCACCATGTCGATAGAAATAGGACCACTTTGCAACGTAATTCCCGTTCTTGTTTTTCCCAAGAGTGTCGCAAGTCAATAAGTCTTTAATTTCCTGTCTTTTCATATAAGTTTTAACGTTGAAAGTTCTATCACTCAATACAACCTCAATAAGAAGGTCAAAGTTCAAAATCCAGATGTTTCTATTAGAATAGAAAAATGAGGTGGTTACTGCGCGTCGGCTCAACTTGACAGTCTGACAAGGAGCACAACTACATTCACCACCTCATGCATTCATATCCAATCTACAAATACAACGCTAACTTCAAGGTCGAAAGTTCAAAAACACGCATTCAAGCAATTTTTGAAGTCTAATTATGAATAGACGACAAAAATATGCTACTTCGAAACAAAGAACTTCAGAAAATATTTGAGAATGCTATCAATCCATCAACTGGTGAGCACATTCAGGATATTGTCAAAGAGCTTACAAAATGTAAAGCCGACATCAAGTATTGGATAAACAATTACGTCAAGACAAAGTCTTCGGTCGGCGGTATGATTCCGTTTGAGCTTTATCCATTTCAAGAAAAGACGGTCGATGATTTTGTAGAGAATCGTTTCAACATTGTTCTTAAATCTCGTCAGATGGGTATCTCGTGGCTTTCTGCTGCATTTGCAGCATGGTATGCCATTTTTTACGATTCCAAAGAAATAGGAATTCTTGCCAACAAACAAATTGCAGCCCAGAACATGCTGCAAAAAGTCAAGGATGTCATTGACTATTTACCAGATTGGATGAAGTATGCGCTTGACGTTGACGAATTTCAAAAACGCAATGACCTTTCGATTGTATTAAAAAACAAAAGCACCGTTGTTGCAAGCTCGACTACAGATGATGCGTTTCGAGGTTACACACTTTCTCTCTTAATAGTCGATGAAGCAGCGTTTATTCCTGATTTCGAAGAAACGTGGAAGTCCATATTTCCAACATTAATTGTAGGTGGTCGGTCCATTGTTCTATCGACTCCGGCAGGTCAGGGGAATTACTATCATAAACTTTACACGGATGCAGAAGGCGGACTAAACGAATTCAATGCTATTTGTTTGGGATGGGAGCAACATCCATCACGTAATGACCAATGGGCGTTGGAACAAATTAGAGCGCATGGAGAAAAATATTTCGCTCAAGAGTTCGCTTGTCAATTTCTTGGTTCCGGTGACACACTCATTAGTGCAAAATGGATTGCCTATATTGACGCGAAATGGATTAGAGAACCAACTTACAAAGGAAGCGGAGATGAGTTTGGTATTTGGTATTGGAAACCGCCAGTAGTTGGTCACAATTATGTAATTGCTGCTGACTTTGCAAGTGGTAACGATGATATTTCTCAAGGTGAAGGTTCAGACAAATCAAAAACAGACTTCAATGCATGTGTAGTGTTTGATTTGGATGGAGAACGAGATGAGTATGATGATAACGATGAAAAGACTGGAAGAAAAATTCCATGTGTTGAACAGGTTGCAGAATATTGCGGAAAGATGACTACAACAAAGTTTGCAGATATTCTTCTCAACTTTGGTATTGCTTATAATAATGCGTTGGTGGTCTGGGAAAATAATGCTGGATGGTCCCAGACTACAGAAAACAGGTTTTTAGAAAAACAGTATTACAATGTATATCGCGAACCCAAGAGTCCAGATAAAAAAGGGTTCAACATTTACGATGTAAATAACAAAGCTGGAATTGCAACTACCAAAAGAACCCGCAATGCTTATACTGACAAATTCAGTGAAGCCATTACAACGGAAGAATTTATTTATTACAGTAAGCGATTACACAACGAAGTAAAAACATTCGAATACAATCCAAAGAAAGATAGATACGAAGCAACAAAGAGCAATCATGATGATATTGTTATGTCTTCCTGTATCTGTCTTTACGTTATCAGTCAGTATTTATCACATAGGGATACGACGCTTGCGGATTTGGCTTTAGATGGATTAAGAAATTCGCATGGAAGAAACAGAGGTCGTGCTAGCAAATCTGGTTTGCCTTCCATCTCCGTTAGCAATTTGAGTGGCCAGCAAATTATGAATCCAGCAATGCTATTTACGGATAGAACAACTGGAGAAAATTTTGCAGACTTTGTTCGAACTGGCAAATCTCCAGAGCAGATTGAGCGTGAAAACAGTCACATTCAAAAAGGCATATTCGATTTTCCTATTGACGGTTCAACACCAGATGATTTGGCTCTACTGGCAATGTTGACGCCAACTATCATATCAATGAATAAAAAATCGTGAGTTTAAGTAAAAAAACAAATAGAACATTTTGGGAGCGTCTTGGTCGAGGACTGTCCAGACATAAGCGCGTCAGCAATTTTGAAAATCTATTTACCAATCCAAATTCTCCCTTGGGTGAAGATGCGATGATGGGTCGTATTGGAAAAGTGAGCAGTCAATTTGGAATGAACTATGCTCAAGGTTCTTTAGAAAATCGCATGATGCGATACAAGCAATACGAAGTAATGGACGTAACAGAACCAATGTGCGTCAACGCTCTTGATGCGTATGCTTCCAATGCTGTATTGCCAGATGTTATGACCGGTCACAGACTTATCATTGATAGTCCGGACAGCGAATTAAAAGATGACCTTGAAGAATTGTTTTACATCACAGTACAATGGGATAGTGATGCGTGGTCTACAACACGATGTACAGCAAAATATGGAGATTGGGGATGGGCGATTGGAATTGATGAAACTGGCAAAAAGGGTGTCATTGGAGTTGCTCCAATGCCATTTCACACTGTCACAATTGATTGGGAGGAAACGGAACACGGTTTAAAAAAAGTATACCGTTGGGGCGGAAACAATGTTGGAAGCACTTCTGATTTTTTAAAGGGCGCAACACGAGCAAAAGGAAAAAGTGCTGGCAAATACGACAAAGAACAAGTTTTCGAAGAAACAGAAGTGTTGCATTTTTCCGTAAAGGGAGACCCTGTTTTCGAGCCATTCGGCAAAAGTATTTACGAACAAGCGCGGTTTCCATGGCAACAATTGCGTTTGATGGAAGATGCAATGTTGATTTATAGAGTTGTTCGAAGTCCAGAGCGCAAGGTATTCAAGATTGAAGTTGGTGGTCTTCCAAATGACCAATTGCGCACCTATCTTCAACAAGCGATGCAGGAAGTCAAGCGCACACCAATTGTGGACCCAACAACTGGTGATTTAAACATGCAGTATAATGTCATGTCCATTTTGGAGGATTATGTATTTCCTCAAAGAATGGGCGTTGGTTCGAGCATTGATACATTGCCGGGAGGTCAAAACACAGATGCGATTGCCGACGTTGAATATTTCAAAAGCAAACTTCGAATGGCACTCAAAGTGCCGAAAGCATTTATTGAATATGACGAGCAATTAGCAACGGCTCGTGGTCTTGCGATGGAAGACCAGCGATTTGCATCTAATATCAAATCACTACAAAATGTTATGGTTCAGGAGCTTTACAAGCTTGCTGTTATCCATTTGCTTGCAAAAGGATATCCAGATGACCGTATTAACAATTTCGAGTTGAAGTTGACGAATCCTTCCACACAAGAGGAAAAGGACCGATTGGAGATTCTTCAGATTCGTAATTCTATCGCGTCTGACATTCTTAATTCGAAGACTGGAACGATGCGTTATGTCCGTCAAGAGATTCATCAATTTACGAATGATGAGGTTGCAAAAATGGAGACGGAAGAAGAGGTTGAAGCAAAACGTCGCTGGATGCTTGCTCAATTGGAAACGAACGGAAGAGTTATGTCACCAGAAGAAATGGCGGCGGCTGCTGGTGGTGGAGAAGACTCCAAGGCATTTTCCACGAGTCTTGGTGGAGGCGGCGGTGGTGGAGATTTTGGAAGTGGTTTGTCTGATATGGGAAGTGGAGGAGGTCTTGAATCTGGAGGAGGAATGGAAGGCGCTCCAGACTTAGGAGGTTTTGGAGCAGAAGCTAATGCAGAATTAGGAACTACACCAGAAGCTCCTAACACTGGAGAACCGGTAGCATTGCCTCCAAGCGGTACGGAAACGCCTGAAACAAATAAAGGTGGTACAGAAACCGCAGAGATGGACCCACTTAGAATCGTTGGAGACAAACTGGTAAAGAAAAGCACAAAAAACGAAACAAGAGAGTCTTATGAAGTTGGTAGTGTAGAAAATAAACTGGATGACCGAGTACGATTAAACTCCATGTATATCGACAAGATATTGCGTGACGTTAAACGTTTGAGGGGCAAGTGATTTCGCTATTCATTCTTAGTAATTATGTTAGAACAATTTTTTAATAAGCACACTCAATGACAGATAACACAAGGACAAGCTACAACGGCGATGCCAATATTGGGCATTTCTTTGACCTTCTTGTCAAGAAAATATCGGTGTCAATGGTGGAAAACAACAAGCCGCAAATCAAACGGTTGAAATCTGTTATCTATACCAACATCATTAATAATCCGATATTGCGTGAGGAGTTGAACCTGTACACAGAAGTTTCTTCTAATAGGTTCTCCGACCGATTTGTGGCAAAGGCGTTTTTGGAAGAAATTCTGAAAATAGCAAAGAAGTCTCCATTTGCCAAGATTCAAGAAGAGTTGTCCAAGTTGAAAAGCAGTTATGAGATTTTGAATGAAGGAATTTCAGAAACCATAAATGAGAGCGAGTTTCAAAACGCAAAAATATATCATTTGACAAACGAGGTGTTTGCACATGTTCGCAAAAAATCGCCAACAATAGTAGAGTCAAGAAACTATTACAAAGCGTTTGAAGCCATTCTCGATTATCTTACAACCAATCAGATACAAGAGGCAGAAAAACAACAAGAGATTCCTTATGCTTCAAAGGTACTGGAACAAGCGGTTAAGAGATTTAACGACAAATATAGTCAGCTATCTGAAACGAAGAAGGAAATCATACAGGATTTCTTGAACTACCGAAGCTTAGATAGATTCAAAACATCTTTATTGGGCCGTCTTAGAAAAGTATCAACAAAATTGGAGGAGATTGAAAAGACAACAGACCTTCAACAAATTTCTCCATTGTTGAAAAAATTAAACGAGTATTATGATGAAGTTTCTTCATCCAAAAGCACAGATAATATTAACGACATCATGTTGACAGTTTGCGATTTTGTAGAAGTGGTAGAGGAATTACAAAATTACAATTCAAAATGAACATGCTACAGGAACGACAAGACGAATTGGTTGACGCATTTCATATAGCCTTGAATTCTTTCAAGACTCAAGTATACAATGGCCAAGAATTTCCGGTCGATAAAACATTCCCGGAAGCATTACTCGATATGTCAAAAGACCTTCGTACAGTAAAAAACGATTTGACGGAAATAAAAGATACGGTCAACGACCACAAAGAACTACTTCAGGGTATTAGTCATCGAAAGAAAATATCCAAAAGTTTTGTAGAAGGAATTGATTATTTCAAAGAGAGTGCCCTTGGAAAAATCATGGCATTCTTTTTTATCGTCATACCAATAAGCTTGACACTAATAGTTAATTGGACCGCAATCGAGAAGTGGCTCATATCAATATTCTAAACAGAAATGAATACAATCAACGATAAGAAGATAGAAGAAACGATTCGTAAAATCGCAAAACGAATATTGAATGAAAATGTTCCGGGTCAGGCACTCGTTCCTGCTATGGATAAAAACGGAAATGTGTCTATGGTCACTCCGATTACTGCAGACCATATTAAGACCGACCCATCACTTGCCGATAAAATTACACGAGCAAATGGCGGTCAAACTGCTTCGCCTACACAACCTTCACAAACAACCACATCAACCGGAACGCCAACACCAGTTTCTCCTGTCGCTCAACCAAACCCGACATACAATAATGCTGCTGCCAATGTGAATCAAAATCCTTCCGATTTGACAGAAGACAATTTTGTTGACCCTGTTCAAAACGTTAAGGAAGGCAAAGTATGGGAAAAAGTAAAACAAGTCGGCAAAGATGTATCAACAGCATTAAAAAATCCCGGAGATACATTGACAAAACTTGGTGAGAAAGAATGGGGATATGATGAAAATTCAGTAGACCATAAAACACCTAAAAAAGAAGTTAAATCCGCTCTTTCGAGACTTGGTGTTAGCAAGACAGTCAGAGAAGCATTGCTTGAAAGCGTACACAACAATAACGCGTACAATGTTGGAAATTTCAATTCGTTTGAGGATATGACGATTGGATTTGAAGAAATACAAGAGTTTGCGTCAAGTCCCAACAACATTTACAGAAATGCTGCCCAACGATTTCTTCAAGAGCTTGCATGGAAAAAGAGTGCGCAGAGTATTGTCTTTTTGTTGAAGGAACGTGGGTTTTTGAAGAGTTCAATAAGTCAGGAGGCTATTGAAGATTTACACGATGTATTGACAAACAAAGGGAAATCAAACATTAGTGCTGTCATAAAGGAAAATAAGTTAGCCGTTGTCACAGGATTCAATTTGAATGATGGGGACCGTAAAGCGTACATCGTTGCAGAAATGTGGTATACGACTGACGGACATTTGAGAGCTATAAATTTGAAGGCATTCAAAAACAAGGGAGAAAAGAAAGAAGCTTACAAGGACATCTTGAAAGAAGATTTTCAATTGGATTCTTTTGACAATCAAATTGAAAGGATGTGCAAAGAACGCGGATTTGTGAATGTATTAGATGGTCTTGCAAGATATTGTTCAAGAATGAGCAACACTACTAATGGAGGAAGAGAAGCTGCAGAGTGGAATCATTTTGACCAACAACTTTCAGCTTTGTCAAACAATGCAAAACAATTGGTATCTGATGGTGAAGATGAATTTGTGTCAACTCCGAAATATCCACAACCAGATTTGAATGACGGCTCCTTTTAATGTAAAATGAAATACGTACTTACAGAATCACAAGTCGAAAAATTGATTGAGGCTTCAGTTCAAAGATTATTGAATGAAGAAAAGAATATTGGAACTTTGACTGTAATGGAAGTTTCGATTCTTTTAAGAGGATTGGCTGCATTGTCAGGCTTTCGCAACGTGACAAATTCCGAAAGACAAGTCATAGGAGACTTGTTCACGAAGCTTCACTTGTCAGAGTCTGAGACGAATTCAGTGGGAGATACTTATAATCATCAAGGACGACACACATCCAATCAAGATACGGATACAAAAAATCCGTTTTATAGGGCGGGTGGCGGTCCTTCAAATCAAGATGCAATAGCTGGTGGATTAAACGATGTATTTGGATACAGATGAAAAATAACATGATTACAGAATCACAAGTCGAAAAATTAATTGAGGTTTCAGTTCGAAGAATACTAAAGGAAACGTCTTCTAAATTGGCGTTGAGACCTTCAGTTAAAAACAATTCAAAACCAGATTCAGAAGAGACTACTAACATTACATCTGGAAGAAACATATAATGATAACAGAGTCCCAAAACAACATCATTCATCCAAAGCTTATTTGTGAGGCGAATTACTGGCACCAATCTTCTTTAGAAGAAATAGCCAGCAATCGTAAAGCTCACAACGGATATCTTGTTATGACTTCTTGTTTGCAGAGGGCAAACAAAAAGAATCAGATGGGTCGAATATATCCTCGTCATATTTTGGAACGAGAATTTCAGGCATATCAAAAGCTTGTGGATACAAATTCTGCTTATTGTGAATTGGACCATCCAGATGCTGCAGTAGTATCATATAAGAGTGTTTGTGGTCGTATAATAAAACAATGGAATACAGTTTCTCCTGAAGGACATTGGGAATGGTGGGGCGATATTCTTATTTCAAATAATCGTCTTGGAAAAGACACACAATGTCTTATTGAAGAGGGTGGGCGTATTTCTATTTCAAGCAGAGGAGTTGGAACAACAGAACGAGATAGAGATATGGATGCCGATGTTGTTCAACCAAATCTCGTCATGATTGCGTTTGATTTGGTAACACAACCGAGTACACACGATGCCAATTTGATTGTGAAAGAATCGTATTTACCAGAAGCAAAAGACTTATACAAGAATGAATATGCATATCATCGTTATATGCAAAATTCTGCCGGAATGATACTTCAACAAGAAGGAAAAAACAATCCAACAAAGGAAGTGCTTGAAAGCAAAATAAAGATGCTTATTGAAATGGACTGGAAAAACAGAGGGGTAATATTAGCATGAGTACGATTGTAGTAACAAATGAGATGTTGGACCAATTGATTGTTGAATCAGTTGAAAGAATTCTAAATGAGGGGCAATTTGGAAAGGCTTTAGCTATGGGTCTTCTTGGTGGAGCATTAACATTTGGTGGTTTAAATCCTTCTTCTAATTACGTGAATCCGGAAACGCCAGAAATCGAAAATGTCGTAAATAATGCTGGCGGAAATGAAGTTGTGGTCTATCATTACTCCCATTCGTCGGAAGGCAGTTATGATGCAAAAAAAGATATGGATAATTTTGCGAAAAATCACGGAGCAATATATCACAAATTTCAGATTGATAACATCGGGAAAGTTGTAAGTACATATACATTTAAGACTCCGGAACAGGCCAGACATTTTATAAATGATGCAAGGGAGCTTAGCAAAACCGGCTTTGACTATAACATATTTTATGGTGGGAAAGAAGTGTTCAATTATAGCCAAATGCATGAATCGGTTGAAGCATTAATTGAAAGTAGAGTCGGTAAAATTTTGAATGAAGTTGTACAAAGTGTTGGTGATGGAAAATATGCTGTATTTAGTCATAAAGGAAAGCGATTGAGCAAGCCTTCCAGTAAAAAAGAAGCAACCGAAAGATTGGGAGCTATCGAATATTTCAAGCATCAAGGAAAATAAAAACAATGTCAAAAATATCCTCTGTTGAAGAACAACTTGATTCACTATTGAATGCAGCCGATTCGTTTATTTCCGAATCAGATAAGGTCAATTTCGAAATGACTGGTAAGCCAGACAAAAAATTTGGAACAAAATCTGACTTCAAGGATGCGCTCGATAAAGACAAGGTCGAACACACGAGCAAAGCAAAGGCTCACGTTCTTGTGGTTGGAGATTGGAACCCAAAAGTCATCAAGCAACATCGTGAAGGCGGAAAATTTAGCGGCAAAAAATCAAACAAGGCTGCGTATGCAGAGAACAAAGGATTGAAGAAAATGTCCTATTCATCTTTTCACAAAAAGTATGGAAAGAAGACAGTTCAAGAATCAATAGAACGATTAGGGGCTGAAGGAATTATGCAGTTCAACGTAGGTGGTGCAGAAGATTTTAATAGTTATGGTAAATGGTCTGCGGATGATTGGACTGGTTATCATTACGAAGCTGTCGTAAAAGAAATCGGTGGTCATTATGCTCAAGATGATTCTTTAGCTCAAAGTGAATGGTGGGTTAATGGTCAGTTTGTTCCGGGTGTAAAATATGGGGACCAGATTGAATGGATGGAAGATGAAGTGACCGATGATAAAGAAGAGGCAATTCAAATAGCAAATATTAGAGCAAAAGAAGCTGCTCAAAGAGCTTTTGAAGAACAGCAAAACAATGTTGAACCAGAAAATGATATGATGCATGAAACGAATAAGCCAAAAATGAAACAATTGACGGAATCCCAAGTGAACGCTTTGGTTCAAGATAGAATAAAGACACTGTTGTTAGAGTTTACTGAAGAAGGATATTTCGATGGACACAATTCTTTTCCATTTCATAAAAGTCCAGAAGAAAGAGCAGCTATGAGCGGTTCTGAAAAAGAATATGCTACCTATTCCACTTCAATTAGACTTGCTTCTGGTGTAATTAAAGCGGCTGGAGAATTTGGTGTTGAGTCTGACGAATTAATTGAACAAGTGATTACACTTCTTCAACAACATATTCAAAGCTAACCAGTTCAATAAAATATGATTGAAGCAGGACAGTATTATAAACCAAATCCGGTCGAGTTCAAAAAATACATGGCGAGTGCGCTATGGAAGCAGACCGGAAAAATACTACATCAAATGATACAACGAGGTGACGGTCATTTGTATGTGGTTTCTAAACGTGGAAACAATACTGTAGAAGTAGCTGGAAATCCAAATGATGCATTACTTGGAACCGTAATGATACCAACAGAATGCTTGATTGACAGGCCCGATACGACCATGATACAACGCGAAGAATTTAACATAAATCGAGTAAAATTATCGGACTCAAAAATTGATGCTATCATTCGCAAGACGATTTTAGAATCTGAATTTG